>Ga0272441_10005307_pt1 | contig 22545 bp, 22 predicted proteins | sample SSMProp6N_FD_193582 | JGI IMG/M metagenome (GOLD analysis project Ga0272441, IMG submission 193582) | Marine sediment archaeal communities from Little Sippewissett salt marsh, Falmouth, MA, United States - SSM-Prop-6N | ecosystem: Environmental > Aquatic > Marine > Wetlands > Sediment ... | reverse complement strand
TGGGCCCGCCCAGTGGGTGCGATCACCGCAGGTGAGCGCAGCCGCAAGGTAGCCAGCCAAAGGCTGGTTACCTGTCGGGTGGGACCACGAGTATTATTAAAAGAAGTATAAGTGGGCCCCGCCAGTTTTCAAGGATTTGGTACTTAACCTTTCGGACAATTGTTATATACATCACCTGGGCCGACAGGGGATTAGAAAGTGGTAAAGAATGTTGGATTGTATGTGAGAGTAAGTACACGGGAGCAGGCTGAAAGCGGTTGGAGCGTAGAAGGGCAGTTGAAAGAATTACGGGAATTTTGCGATAACCAAAAGGAATGGAAGGTCCGATGGTTGCTGAAGGACCCCGGTTATTCGGCAAAGGATTTGAACAGGCCGGGTATCCAGCGATTATTGGAACTGTGCCAAAAGGGAATTTTGAATACACTTGTAGTATGGAAATTTGACCGGCTTTCAAGGGATAACTTGGATTTCACCGCCCTGCTTCACATTATGCACAAGGCGGGGGTTGAAGTGGTATCTGTTCAGGAACCATCCCTGGATTACGGTAGCCCCCACGGGGAGTTCATCATAGGAATGTTGGGGTTAGTATCTACCCTGGAACGAAGAACCATTCAGGTTCGGGTTAAGATGGGTATGAAAACCCGGGCGGAGAAGGGGCTGTGGCATGGGGGTCCGGTGCCGTTTGGGTACAGGTACAACAAAGAAACCGGGCGGCTTGCTATACATGAAACCGAATCTGCGGCGGTCAAGGCCATGTTTTCCCTGTTCATGGAACATCAGAACCTTTACGGGGTCAAGGCCGAGATCAAACGAAGAGGGCACAGGAAACGTTCAGGGGCCGTTTTCACGGTTCCGGATATCCGGGCGGTGTTGCGGCGGGAACGGTATCTAGGCAACGTTGAAAGTTTTGGGGTTCGGGTAGTGGACCCGGAACTGGCGATTATTGCTGAAGAAAAGTACAACAATGTCCAGGCAATTTTGGACGAAGAAAAGATTACAGGGGAACTTGCGGATGAACTTGATACCGAAGTGAAACACTACTTTCCGGGAAAGAAGGAAAACCCCGCTTGCCCGGAATGTGGTCGGAAACAAACCGTTAGGAAGAAAGGTGTTGATCCTAACCATGTTGGTGGAAGGCGGTACTACTGCCGGGGGTGTAACAGGTATTTCACCTCAACAACGGCGGAGAAGGGGTTGCCTTATTGTTTAAAGTGCAGGTCAAAGGAAGGAATGAGACGGTTCTACAACCACAAGAAGGGGCATTTTTCCAAGTGTATGAATTGTTAATTTAATTCTTATTGAAAAGAAAACCCAAACGTATTAGCAAGATTTTTTATATCGGAGGACTTTACGTAATAGTATCACAAATTAGTAAAAGTGGTGGGCTCTAGGTCTAGTACCACCCGGGATACAAACCCGGGCTTCGGCCATCATTGAGCCCTTTGGGACCTTTAACCCCCTAGGAATGGACGCCCATGGGGTTCCAGGCCGTATTTAATATTTATACATATAATATATATAAGTAATCCATAAAATATGTATTTTCCAGAAAGTCAGTAAAGTCACGACTTTATTTGTAATCGATAGTTCTTTACCTACCTCCAATAATTTACCCTATATGGGCAGGAAGAAAAAAAGTGATGACAAACGGATGAAAATATCCGTAACCTTGCCACTCGAGCAATACAAATGGGTTTTGAATAGAGTGGCCGATAAGACATATGGTGGTCGTTCTCATTGTATTGAATTAGCAATTGACCTACTTAGAGAAGAAGAAAGAAATAAGAAGGATGAACTGGACAAAGTTAAAATGTATAATTTCGGTGTTAGCGGGGGAACTGAAGTAAATGAGTAAATCACTCATGTATCGTTGTTTTTATTATTATTCTGAAACTACCCCAATACCAAATTTTCAAATTGCCACTTCAGAACAGATTAGCTCCGCCTGTTGAATGACCGTCTGGATAGCCTTTTCCTGCTTGTCCGGTGGGTACCCGTGCTTCCGAAGCACCCGTTTAATCCGTGTCCGTAACTTCGCCTTGACACTTTCCTTCATGGTCCAGTCAATGGCAATGTTGTTCTTGATGGTCTCCGCCAGTTCCAATGCAATTTGCCTTAGGGTTTCATCCCCCAATACCTTCACTGCGGAGTCGTTAACCTCAAGGGCATCGTAGAAGGCAAGCTCGTCTTCTGAGAAACCAAGGTCTTCGCCCCGGGCATTGGCTTCCCGCATTTCCTTGGCCAATTGTATCAATGCTTCAATTGCCTCAGCGGAGGTGATGGCATGTTTTCGGTAACGGTTCACCGCCTCCTCCAGCATTTTAGAGAACTCCTTGGACTGTACCAGGTACTTCCTCGACACCGTTCGAATTTCATCGTTCAGAAGCTTCCGCAAGGTTTCAACTGCTAAGTTCTTATGGGGCATTTGCTTAACCTGGGCCAGGAAGTCCTCCGACAATATGGAAATGTCAGGCCGTTTCAACCCGGCGGCGGAGAAAATGTCAATGACCTGGTCCGAGGTGATCGCTTTGGACACAATTTGTTTGATAGCGGCATCCATTTCCAGCGAGCTCATGCTGGTTTTCACATCATACTTCACAATAGCCGTTTTAATGGCCTGGAAGAAGCCCACATCGTCTCTTATCCGAATAGCCTGTTCATGGGGTACCGAAAGGGCGAACGCTTTTGACAGGGCTGTTACAGCTTCGACAAGGCGTTCCTTACCGTTCTCAACTTCCAGTATGAACTGAATAGCCGGGGGTAGCACCCGCAAGCGTTCTGAAGGTGCGGAGTTCACCCAGGGGGTTCTATCAAACCCATGGAACAGGTCACAGCAAATTTCGTACTTCTCAAGCATTACGGCAACGGCTTCTTCCTGGTCAAGGGCAATGTCCCCCTGGCCCTCGCTTTCAGTGTAGTTCCGCATGGCCCGTTTCAAGTCATCGGCTATACCGAGGTAGTCAACTATCAACCCCCCAGGTTTGTCCCTGAACACCCGGTTAACCCGGGCAATGGATTGCATTAGGGTGTGCCCGTGCATAGGTTTGTCAATGTACATCGTTGAAAGGCATTTTGCATCAAACCCTGTAAGCCACATGTCCCGTACAATAACAAGCTTGAACTCGTCACTGGGGTTCTTGAACCGCTTCGCAAGTTCCTTGCGTCGTTTCTTATTCCGAATATGCTGTTGCCAAATCAATGGGTCCGAAGCTGACCCTGTCATTACCACTTTCAGTGTACCTTCCAGATCTTCTTCAGAATGCCAACTTGGTCGAATGGCTATAATGGCGTTGTAAAGGTCCACACAAATTCGCCTGCTCATACAGACAATCATTGCCTTGCCTTCAATGGCATCCTGCCGTTTCTCGAAATGGTCAACAATGTCTTGGGCAACTATGTGAACCCGGCGTTCAGAACCAACAATTTTTTCAATGGCAGACCACCGTCTCTTAAGCTTCGTTTTACGCCCTTCTTCCTCATTTTCTGTTAACTCATCAAACTCTGCATCTATTGTTGGCCGAAGGGATTCATCCAGTTCCAGCTTGGCAAGCCTACCTTCGTAGAAGATGGGAACGGTGGCATTGTCCTCAACCGACCGTTGAATGTCATAAATTGAAATGTACTCCCCAAACACCGCCCGGGTGTTCCTGTCGGAGACCTCAATAGGTGTCCCTGTGAAGCCCATGAACGAGGCATTGGGTAACGCATCCCGCATATGCCGGGCGAAACCGTCTATGAAATCGTACTGGCTTCTGTGTGCCTCATCGGTTAATACCATTATATTACGCCTGTCCGAAAGCAATGGGAAAGTGTCCCCCTTTTCTTCGGGTAAGAATTTCTGAATAGTGGTGAACACAACCCCCCCTGATGCCACGTTTAACAATTCCCGAAGCTGGGACCGGGTCTCCGCCTGTGTAGGTTTCTGTCGAAGCAGTTCATGGCATTGGGAGAATGTATCAAACAACTGATCGTCAAGGTCGTTTCTGTCGGTGATTATTACCAGGGTGGGGTTTTCCATTTCAGGTGCTTGAACAATTTTCCCGGAATAGAACGCCATTGTGAGGCTTTTCCCGGAACCCTGGGTGTGCCATACCACCCCTGCCCGTCGATCACCATTGGGCCTGGAAGCTTCAATGGAAGAATGAACAGCTTGGTTCACGGCATGGTACTGGTGGTATCCCGCAATTTTCTTCACCAGGCCGTCATCTTCTTCCTCGAACACAATGAAATATTTCAAAAAGTCCAAAAACCTGGTCTTGTCGAATACCCCTTTTATTAGCACCTCAAGCTGAAGCATTGTCGCAGGTGCCAATTCCTCCCCTTCAATTGTCCGCCATGGCATGAACCGTTCTTTGTCGGCGGAAAGAGAACCTAGCCTTGCCTCGAGGCCATCGGATATTACCAATACCTCGTTGTAGTTGAACAATGTTGGAATGTCCTTCTTGTAGGTTTGAAGCTGGTTGAACGCTGACCAAATGGTAGCGTTCTCATCGATTGGGTTCTTGAGCTCAATAACTGCAATTGGTAGGCCATTAATGTAAACCACAATATCGGGGCGGCGGTTGCATTTTCCCTCGATCACCGTTAGCTGATTCACGACTACAAAGTCATTGTTTTCAGGTTCATCTAAGTCTATTAGCTTAACCTCTATCCAACCAAAGGAACCATCTTCTTTCTTGATCTCAATTTTCATCCCTTCGATTAGAACATTATGAAAGTCATGGTTGTTCACTAACAATACCGGTGTTTCAACACGTTGAAGTTTTCGAATGACTTGTCCAATGTCATCATAGTTAATATCCGGGTTCAACCGTTTTATTGCATCCGTTAACCTGTCGTTTAGAATCACGTCGGAGAAAGTAGCCCTTTCAATACCATGGTCATCTTCATCAAATGGGGAAATGTCCGGGCCGTGTAGAACCGTGTACCCAAGACCTTCGAATAGGCTGAGGGCGTCTTCTTCAACATCTGATTCAACGATGTAGGCCATTGATTCACCTATTTTTCTGATCAAATTGTTCAGATGTATATTGAGCAATTTTTTCAACAATATCAATAAGTTCTCGTACTTCTTCCTCGGTTATTATAATCTTCCTCCCCACAATTGAAGTTGTGTCACCAGTTTTTTGAATATATTCATTATCTACAACACCCATTTTATGGTTTATGAGATGACGTTTCTGAAAGCAACGAACGGCAGTTTTCCACTCATCATCAGACAATCCATCTGATATTGTAAAATCGAATAAATTAATTAGATTTTGTTTTGCGCCACCTAAATTTTGAAATGACATATCCTCAGCTCTCGATGAATTTGAGGATTTTTCAGCATGGATTTTACATAGTTCTCGCCCAAATCCATCAAATGAAGAAACACAGTCTTCTAGTGCATTTTCAACTAATTTTGATGCTATCTTATCGGTGGATTTCAATGCCATATCTAGCATTTTTTCTATAACTCTCAGATTATCACTAAGTATCTGTAAAGAATTATGCTGACCACAATCTGCACAAAAAGCAAACACTCCATAAACAGCATATTTAAGAGTGCAGTTTGGACATTCTATATGTGTTTCTAGGTCCTTTTCTCGATAGTGATGAAGAGGATGTGGTGGACTAGACTGAACTTTCATACTTATACCAATTCCAAAGGGTCCTTTGGGCTTGATGTCGAACTCCATGCTTTTAAAGTCTTTTTCAACTGCATCAAATACCTTACGTGTTACAACCGAATGTGCATATTCAATTTGGTCAGGGGTATGGAATTGGCTTTGGTCTGCGGTGTGCCCACAATATGGGCAATGACAATCGGTTACTCCTTTAAGACCCGTTCCAAATATTATTTTAAAATATCCTTTGCACGTGTCATTTGGACATTCACGACCTGTGTATCCAAATTCATCTGTCGGCATTTTGACTTCAATCATATTGTCAATATTTTGTAAATGCCTCAAGGAATTGCCTCCACAAATTTCTCGGGATTCTTAATTCGGATTTCACCTGATATTAATTTTGGAAGAAGTGTGTCCCTTAAAGATATTAATGTTCTCGACTGATTATTGTTTTCAATTTTTTTCTCTATTAAATGTTTAATTAGTTCATCTGCCTTTAATAAAACATCTGAAGGTGGAACGATTACTTTTGCATCGTTTAAATGATGTCTTTTTATATGCCCCATTGTCGTTGCTTTTCCCTCTGCTATTGCTTGAAATTCAGGCATATGTTTCAATATCCATTGATAATAAAACCATTTTGGATAGTGCTCTGAAGTAACCTTGAATAAATGCTGATTCAGAGCGCCCATCCCCCCACACCATATTTTAACCATTAGGGAACCTGACCATGAAAAAATAACATCTCCATCATTCACAATGTATTCAGGTTTTTGAGCTATATTTGCGTAATCACTTCCCTCGGTATCGCCTTTTCTAAGTTGTGCAATTTTTATTACAGGCACATCATCATCCCCACCCGTTGGTGGATACTTTTGTAACGCTAACCCATTTAAAAACTCAGCAATATTGTCTAATGGATCTGTTTCCCACCCCTTCGGAATCCTCCCAAACTCATCATCATCCTCAAACTCATCCGGGAACAGTGCCGCAGTTTCCTCGTCCATTCCGTAAGGTTTTCGACCTTCCATCTTTGCCTTGACGGGGTCATAGTCTACGAACCAGGATTTGAAAATGGCTTTTGCAATGGCTTCAAGGGTTTCGTTCATTTGGCGGTTGAGTTCTATTCTTATATCAAGTGAATGAAGGATATGGCCGATAGCAGTTTGCTCATTCATTGGTGGCATTTCGAACTCAAAATTTTTTAATTTTTGAACCGGAATACGAGCTTGGTTTGCACTACCTGATGCGGCATTTGAAGCATAAAAAATAAAGCTTTTTGATTTTAATAAATAATATAAAAAATTTTGATTTGCGTGCGCATCTATTGCAATTATTGAACAAGTATTTTGATTTTGAATAACTCCTTCTGCCTCTAATGGTACCCGAATAGTTTTACCAACAACAGAACTCCAATTAGGAGGCCATGATCCAACGGTAGCAATTAGGATTTCCCCCCTTTTTAGTCGATGGGAAAACCATTTTTTCGCATGCTCTTTTTCAACGTAGATTAAATTAGAAACATCAATAGAATCCTCGGTAAAATCTGATATCCGAGCTAATGGTATGCCAGTAGGATGGAAATATTTTTGTTTTATCCCCGCCCCATTCCGAAAGTAAGCAACATGTTCTAAAGTTGTCATACTCCAACCATTAACCATACCCAATTTCCTCCAAATTGGTCATTATCTGCTTTTCAAGAGCTCCTGATTGTTCCATTTGTTCTTTTAGTGTACCAATCAGCCGAGCCATTTTCTCATTAATCGGTTCCCCATCATCCTCGGCTTCCTCAGCACCAACATACCTACCAGGTGTCAGAATATGCCCATGCTTCCGAACTTCTTCAATTGTCACCGCGTTACAGAACCCAGGAATGTCCTTATATTCCTCAGTACCTTCCTTCCAGGATTGGTATGTTCTAACAATCTTCTCAATGTCCCCTGCAACAAGTTCCCTATGAACCCGGTCCTTCAACTCCCCCATTTTCCGGGCGTCTATGAACAGCATTTTACTCTTTCGGTCCCTGGTGCCACCATTCCCCTTATTCCTGGTTACAAACCACAGGCAAGCTGGTATCATGGTGCTGTAAAACAACTGCCCCGGTAACGCTACCATACAGTCAACTAAATCCGCTTCAACAATGGCCTTCCGTATTTCCCCTTCCCCGGACTGATTTGAACTCATTGACCCATTAGCAAGCACGAAACCCGCTATACCATTCGGTCCCAAATGGTGTATAAAATGCTGGACCCAGGCAAAGTTAGCATTCCCCTTCGGCGGTATCCCATATTTCCACCTAGGGTCATCCCGTAACCTGTCACCACCCCAATCGCTATCATTGAACGGTGGGTTAGCTAGAATGAAGTCCGCCTTGAGATCCTTGTGTGCATCGTTATGAAAGCTCCCTTCTTGGTTCCAGGCTATGTTTGCTTCGACTCCACGGATAGCCATGTTCATGTTACACAGCCGCCAGGTGGTTCGGTTGGACTCCTGCCCATAAATGGAAATGTCACTTAGCCGCCCTTCATGGGCTTGAACAAACTTCTCCGATTGAACAAACATGCCACCGGAGCCACAACAGGGGTCAAACACCCGGCCTTTGTAGGGTTGTATCATTTCGACAAGAAGTTGAACGATACACCGGGGGGTGTAGAACTGACCCCCTTTCTTCCCTTCAGCTGAGGCGAATTGCCCTAGGAAGTACTCATACACCCGACCCAGAATATCCTTAGAACGGCTTTCTTCGTCACCGAGACCAATGGTACCAATAAGGTCAATAAGCTCCCCCAGGCGTTCCTTGTTAATAGCCGGGCGGGAGTAGTCCTTGGTCAGCACCCCTTTCAAACTTTTATTGTTCTCTTCAATAAGGTCCATGGCATTGTCAATAATCTTCCCAATGTCCGGCTGTTTGGCATTAGCCTGAAGGTGTGACCACCGGGCCTCCTTTGGCACCCAGAAAATGTTCTCGGCAATGTACTCGTCCTGATCTTCGGGGTCAACGTATTCCCCGCTTTCCTTCTCAGCAACAAGTGCAGTATGCTTCTCTTCAAACGCATCCGAAATGTACTTGAGAAAAATCAATCCCAGGACCACATGTTTGTACTCGGCGGCATCCATGTTGGACCTTAGTTTATCCGCCGCAGTCCACATCTTTTCTTCAAAGCCTAGCGTTGCCCCGTTGTCAGCTGCCAAGTTTGACACCACACGTCCCTGTTTTCATTTGGGATATGACGGTGACAAAGATAAAGAATATGGTAAAAATTGAAAAAAGGGTATCAATACACCTTATCGACTGGATATAGGCAATTTCCACAAACGGGGCAATAACTTTCCCATCCTTTGCCACCAAATCCGCATGTTTGGCATTTTGCCTGTTCCAGTTCCCGTTCCCCCTTCTTTTCCCGTTTCCGTTTAGGCATACTAGCCAGTATCCCCTGTACCTGGTAGTAGATATCATCATCAACCATTTGAAGGTCTTCCCGGACAACTTCCAGATCCCCGAACTTCAGCACTCCCCGGTAGATGGTTCCGGTTAGGATACCTTTGACCTGGGCATAGGCGAATTCCTTCCCTTTCCGGGTTCTGTGGCCTTCTGTGTTCAACGTTCGGGCCGTGTAGCTAATGTTGTGCGTTTCGATGAACAGTTCCACACAACGCAACACAACGGCTTTCTCGGCGGGGTTTGGTTCCAGATCGGTTCCCCCCTCACCCGGTTCGATTATTACTTTCCGATAACCATACGGTGGCGGCCCTCCCTTCCACCTACCTTTCTCAACCCGTTTCCTCATTCCTGCCATTGTCCGTTGTTTGATTACGCCCCGTTCCCATTCTGCCAAAGACCCCACCATGTCAAACATAAGCTTTCCTTCTAGCGTTGTGGCATCGAATGGCTCAGTTACACTTACAAGGGAAATTCCCAGTTCTTTAAAATGGCAATATATGTCTTGCAAGTCCCTGCTGGACCTTGCCAATCTATCCATACGGTGTACCAATACCACTTGGAATTTCCCTAGATTGGCATCGTTTAGTAACTGCTGTAGCACCTCCCGGTCATCTATCGATGCGCCGGAAGTGCATCTTCGTTTCTTTAGGGGACATTGTTCATGCGTTAAGGGGTTCTCGCAATAGTCCCGGTGGCGCAACCGATTCTGTTTACAGTACTCGAGGCACCGTTCCTTTTGAACTTCCAACCCAGCACCCTTGGTTTGTTCCTCTGTGCTAACCCTACGATATACTGCGGCGGTCTTGTTGGACCATTGGCTACCCAATATAGGCGAATGTTCGGAATGATCCAAGGGTTTCATCACGATCACCTGAAAAGTCCAACAAAGTCCACTCATTTTGGATATGTATGGAATATCATTGCATGTTTTTGTAACAAATTTTTCAATCGGAAACGGTTATGTTTCATTTACTTATGAAAAATATTTTTTACAAATATTGAACTTTGTTGGACTTTTTCTACATTTACGCATCTTCTTTACGTATTTTGTTATTAACACAGTTTTTTATTTCCTCCTTTGGAATGGGTTTAAAAGAATAGCATCTCGTTTTTCCTTGGTCGGTAGCTCGTTTGTTGGGTTTTTTCTTTTTAATGACATTATTAACAGTTGTACGGCCACATTTTGTATGTTCCATCAATTCATCGATGGTGTACCATCCTTTTTCAAGGAGACGTAGAATATGATTCGTCTTTGATTCCTGTTGCCCATTTCTAGACATGGCATTCCATCGGATGTGGTCAATCATTTCTTGATCCGATGTTTCTAGCCTATAGAAATGCCGGGCGTTTACATATGAAAGTGCAAGTGCTTGCTCACGAGCGCTAAGGTCATGATCCAATTCATCTTCGATCTTATGCCTAAGTTCAATAGGAAATGTTTTTAAATAACGCATTTTCCCGGCTTCATCCTGCATGTGAATCATATGCCTTAGTCCATTTATGTGCTTCTGAAATTGATTGTCTTCCCAAATATTATCCCATGGGTTCTTTGCCATTGCATCAGAAACACGTCCAAATGTGCCACGAGTTTCTAGGTCTTGTTTTGGTATAATCACTACAAGCCTGTCTTCAAGTGCCTCATCCGGTCTATATTTTTCAGTATAGGTAGCGCAAAAAAGAAGTACATTGTTTTTTAAAGTATAGCCTGATGTGGTTGGATTTAACAAGTCACTTTTATCAAAGGTAATCATGCCCTTGGAGTTTTTTTCAATTCTTTTGCGTTCTGCACGTTTTATATTGGAAACGGCCTTTATGGAAACATGTAATTGTCCTGATGATAAAAAGGTTAAAAATGTTGTTAACATTTCCTCTTTCTTGGCTTTCGTTGTGATGCTACTGAGTTCGTCACAAACTAAGAATGGTTTTGCAAGAAGAGGTTCTGACAAGGTATATTTCCCATCAATTTCTACGGGGCCACCCCGTAGGGATGCATCGGTAACGGAATCTATACGTCCAACATTCCTTTCATCAACGATTTTTTCAAAGATGTTTATCAGGGACGATTTCAGATAACCCTTATTCCAGTAGAGGAACACATGACGTTTCAAACCCATTTGGTTAATGAATTTGTTATAGTTCCAGGATGCCAACGCATATAGCATTTCTTCCGCTACCTGTTCACCAAGCCAACTATACGCTTTTTCCATACCCCCCACAATAGTATTAAACACCTGACGTCGGGTATCATCATCAGTTTCACATTGTTTTTCAAAAGAAATTAGATCATTTACGGACCATGCAACCTTTTTTTTTGGTTTGCCCGCTATTTTTCCATGTTCTGACTTTTTTCTATTTTGTTCATACGTATTTGACTTATTCTTCTTCATAGAGATAGCCATGAAAAGCCTCCATAGGTTTTTGCCCCCGTTGACGATTAAGGTGGGCTGAATCACACTGTAGTGATTCAACCCACCAACCTTGGAGGCATATAGCACCCAATTTGGGTGTTGGTAGTGAATATGGGAATAGGTCATATATATAATTAACCGGAAATTGGCGAATGGTGTGGAGTTTTTTATTGTGTGCAAGTATGACGTTACCACTTTACATTTTATTAGAAATGGAAAATGCAATATAATTCTAAGTTTGTTTTTCATTGATGTGCAATCAAGTCACTTTTACTAATCATCTTAACATCGTTCATTTTAGTCACCTTATCATACAAAAACATCCCTTCCTTCATCTTTCTTTAAGTCTTTTGTATGCACTTTCCCATCCTTTTGTATGCACTTTCCCATCCTTTTGTATGCACCTACCCATCCTCTCAATGCTTTTAGATACGCTTTTATCATGTTATCTGGCTACATCATTAATCCCATCGCAGTACATGTTTTAGTTGCATGCTTCTTACAAACGGTCTACAAACTGCCTAATAACTACCCATTAATTGCCAACTTATTCCATGGTAATTTTCCACAGATGGCGTAATGATTACCTGCACACCCCATTCCTATGACTTAGTAAGTCTGTGCATGTTCACACACTCTTTTGGCCATGTGCGTAGGTGTGGTGGAAGAAATACGGCAATGGAAACTGCGTGTTGAAAACATTGTCTATTGCATTGGTCTAATGGTGTCGTATTGACATCATAGAGAATGTGGAAAGCCCTGCTATATGCTATTATCATGACAGCATTAAAATATATAAAGAGCGTCCATACCTATTGGTGATATCATATGAATTACGATAAAACCATAGGTGATGATACCAGTAACGAAATCGCAAATGAACGAAAATCCAATGGTGCCGAGGAAAAAGTTTCCGACGGTTGCTCTAGGTGCCTGAATTTCCAGCGTGGTATGGTTTCACGTAGGCTTAACGGCGGAGGATCAAGGGAGGACAAAGTCAACTCAATAGCCAGGTCCGTTAGCCGAGGGGTTGTCCGCTTCGATTGTATTCCTACCGAATACCAGGAAGAAGTTGCCTGTGAACTTGACCAAATTGCTGAAACCGTGACCAGGAAAAGGGATGAAGCCATAGAATCCCTCGGTGAAAAAGCACCCGATTCGGCTCACTCGGCGCAGATAAACGTGAATGTGAATATTTCACAGGAAGGAAAGTTGCCCGATGTTGTGCAAGATGCCCAAGGATCGGACAGGAAGAATGATGACGACCAGCATTTCGAATCGATAATTGATGAACTGGAAAGTGGGGAAAATGATGACAGTATGGGTACAGATGGCGAAGATGGCCTGAATGAAGGCGGTGATGAAGAAGAAGAGTAGTGTTGAGATCTCCGGGGGGACCGGTTGGTATGGGGCCGGTCCCTGTTTATGGAAAAAACTATTACAATGCGTTAATATTCAGCTTTCGAGGGAGTTAATGGCATCTCGATTGTGGTCATATTTCATATTGATGTTTTTAATAACAAGTGTCATTTTCATTGCCGGATGCTCAGATGATAATGAAGATGAAGATGAAGGTTCCGGTAACGATTACAGTTCGGATGATGACGACAGTTCGGATGATGATGACGGATTGGAAGATTCGGATGAAGATGGCGTAGGGGATAATTCAGATGCATTTCCAGATGACCCCGAAGAATGGTATGATTCCGATAAAGATGGTGTTGGAAATAATGCCGATGACTTCCCATATGACCCAGATGAAACAACAGATACCGATGGTGATAAATTCGGTGATAATGAAGATGTGTTTCCCGAGGACCCTGATGAATGGGAGGATACGGATGAAGATGGAGTGGGTGATAATGCCGATGCATTTCCGGAAGATGCCGATGAGACTACGGACACAGATGGAGATGAACGTGGTGATAATTCTGACGCTTTTCCTGACGACCCCAAAGAATGGAAAGATTCTGATGGTGATGGTGTTGGAGACAATTCTGATGCATTTCCAGAGGATACTGAAAAATGGGAAGAAGATTATGAACCACCTGCAGTAGTATCTACAATCCCTAGCGATGGCGATACAAATGTCCCATCATTCACCACATTTGAAATTGAATTCGATGAAGATATGAATGAAGTTGAAACATATAAACTGGATTTTGAGCCATATTTAATCTTCTCCAGTGATATAAAATGGATTAGTTCAACAAAGTGTATTATTACATTGAGTGAACCTCTTAAAAGTAATATAGAATACACAGTGACAATATCCAGATGTCGTGATTCATCCCACAATCAAATGAATGATTACAGTTGGAAATTCACGTCTGCACCATGGGAAGAGTATGACTATGAAATAATTGGAGTTGATGATGAATATTCAGATTTATCGGATTCTGTTCATTTTACATTTGAAATAAAAAACCTTGAAACAATGGAAGGCAGGTTTGAAGTTAGTGTTGAAGTATGGGATAAAGAAAACCCATCAGACATTTATAAGAACTCCGGGACGACACAAATTGAGGGGAGTTCAATAGATATTTTTGACATATATGTAGATGTCCCTAATGATTGGGATGGTGGATTATTTGGTTCCGATGTTGAATATGAATATAAATATGAAATAATTCCACCTTTAATTGAACCAGAAAAATAGGCGGATGGCACTTTCACCCACCCTAGAATTAAATTCAACTATGGTCATTCCATACAGCTAGCAATGAACCCCAACAAGTGCCCGTTCTGCAACACCCTCCAACACCGTCCCAAGCACATCTCCGACATTTGTGATAACCGTAACTGTGGTGGATACATTCTCCAACTAGATGAAAAATTGCAATGGAGCAATGACCCTTTCGCACAGCTTAAGAGCATAGTGAAGGACCCTGAGCACCTCCAGGCCCTCCTACACCCTAGCCATTAATATTTACAGATAATGAGCCGAAACCCCAATGTTCACAGTGAACCGTTCCCCGCATTCATCGCAGTCCCTCTTCCCAACAAGAACAGGAACCGCTTCATTACCTAGGGGGTTGATCCCGTGACAGTGGGGGCAAACAAAACATTCCATATTTTCACCTCTCTTCATTTTAATACATTCACACAAGCAGTTCCACGAGTAGTTCTATTCCCAAAGCAAGCCAAGCACAGAACCCAACTGTTCCACGAAATATGTTCAACATGTCACTCATATACTTCACCTCTGTCATGAAGATGGGGGGTGAATATATTAACCAACTTTGGTACGAAAAGAAATATATTTTTCCGAACTGTGAAAATGGGATATATATTCAGGCATACCAAAACTCGGTTATGTAACCTAAGGGATATTCCATTAGTCCGGGAGGAACGTGTTCCTTAAAGCACGCACTCGTAAACTCTCCATGTCTCCCGGGCACCTTTTTCTTCTTTATCCCTAATGTTTTTATTCCAGCACCGTTGAATATGGTACTTTGGGGGCTATCCAATGCAAAAGCTATTCTGCCCTAACTGTGGTATTAATATCAAACAATGTGAAACCAAGGTGGGAGAACAGTCCTTTGACGGTTCCCTAGCTAGAATCTGCGGTGGGTGCGGTGTGTCCAACCCACACCATGTTTGGGTTCGAACAACCATGTTGAAAAAACGGGAACTGAAAGAACAGAACAGCGCCACAGTGAAGAACACACCCAATAAGGTATACACAGAAGAACCAAAACGAAGAGGCCGCAAACCCGATTCAGACCGTCTTGTTTCGCTAATTGAGTTCCTTGATCCCCGGGGGAATGGTATTCAGGAATCTGACATTGTTCGAAAAGCCACTGAACGATTACATATTCGAAAGGAACGGGCTGTGAAGGTTGTTCAAGGTCTTGTGACGGATGGAAAGCTATGCCAGGTTCGCAATGGGGTGCTAAAAGTTACAACCGCTACTACGCCGCCAGAACCGGAAGTAATTCCTAAGGATGGTTCTGACCCTTCATTGGTGACCCGGTTTACTGGGACGGGGGTGGTGACTACAGGGACAGATCCCAATGGGAAGGATGTAGTTGTTGTTAGCTTGAAGAACCGTGAATGTGATGTTGAAATACAGTTCCCGCTTGAACAGTGGGGGTATGTGGCAACGGGCAAGGAAGCGGAGGGTAGTGTAACCATTACCCGGAACGATCAGGATTAGGGATAAATGACTCTGTAGGTACAATTTTATGATTGGAACCAGAATAGATACAGCAAGACCTTGGAACTGGGAAGGTAATGTTCAAGCAGTAGTTGTTGATTTTTTAAGTAAGAATGGTTACAAAATTTCTCAAGTGGCTAATACCGCCATCTTTGAAAAGGGTAAGGATATTGTAGCAATTACGCCCAATGGGAAAACATTGTGGGTTTCTGTTAAAGGTTGGCCCAGTGGGACGAGGAGCACTCGTCCAAATACTCAAGCACGGAATTGGTTTTCCCGGGCTTTATTTGACATTATACTATATCGAGATGAGGACCCAACTGTTGAATTAGCATTGGCCTTTCCTGATGGATATACAACGTACCTTAACTTGGCTAAACGAATTGGCTGGTTCAAAAAAAGTACAAAGCTACAAATATTCTGGGTATCAGAAAACGGTGCGATTCGTATTGAATAATGTCACAATAAAATTAGGCTTCAAGTTTCTATTCAATATGGCCTATAAGGTTCCGGGCAATTTCCAGGTTCTCATCCACCTGGGGGTCCATATCGGAGAAGTCATCCCCGACAATGTACCCCCGTTGGATTAGGTCATTGAACCCTTCTAAGTACGTCATTTCAATTTTCAGGTCCTCGATGAAACCTTCCCACCGTTCCCGGTTGCGCTTGAGCCCGTTGAGTATTTTCTTCTCCTCTATTGAAAGGTAGTAAACATACTCGTCACGGAACACCCAGAACTTCCAGGTACGGTGCTGTTTCCGGGGGCGGAGTACTGTAAACATCCATTACCTCAATGAATAATATACCTGTGCGGGATAAAAACGGTTGTGGTATTAGTTTGTACCATTCCATTTTTGGTGGGTTCCTTCCATCTTAGCCTTGAGCTTCAATTCCCTTGCACGCTTCTCGAATACCTGGCCTTTTCCCTTACAGTCGAGGCACATGACGTCGCTATCTTCAACCTTACTTCCCGGGCTGGTTACTGTAGGCCATTGGGCTTTCCCGCTACCCCCGCAACAGGGGATTCAACACTGTTAGTACTATTGTTTTCTGTCATAAAAACATGTCACTGGGCCGACAGGAGTTTTGATATATAGTCTATGTGTCATACATCGAACAATCCAATAATCCTCTTCATATTGTTCTGTAAAATTTATAACCATGAAATACCATTTCTTCATGGTGAAATACAATGCTCATTTGTGAGAAATGTTTGAAGGATTTAGCACCTGATGTATGGCAACAGAGGAAAGCTGAATTCGATGATGAAATGGTCTCAAATATTTGTGATATGCCTTCATGTAGGGGTGAAGAAAAGGGAATTTCATTAGACATTGGACCTTTTATTGATGTATATGTGAGAGATTTCATTTCTGGGAAAAAAACAGTTGAACAATGTTGCGAAATGTTATTACATTGGTTTCCAAAAGAAGAACTTGAAGATGAAATTAAAACTGAAGATGTCCTAAAGACGTATCGAAAAAATGACACAGAAAGACATTATGAATTGCTTAAAGCCTTGAGAGAAAGAGGCATTGAAATTTAGAGTTCATCTATTGTAACATTTCTCTAAATGTTCTCTTTCCAATACCAGTTATATTGATAATATCATATACTCCACCCATTGCCTTCACAGTCGTAATAAAACCCTTATTATCAAAATATTCGAATATACAATAAATAACCACCTTCTGCACGTTCAATTGTTCTGAGATTAGCGTATATCTAAAAATATTCTCGTTAAATATTTTTGACACTGTGTCAATTATTATTCTTTCAAAATCGTCTAGATAATAGCTACAATATCGATAGAAGCCATATTCTGTCATTTTGAAATATATTGGTTGTTTTGAACCAATTGCATATTGAGACTTAATAGTTCCACCCTTTTCAAGAATTTCAAGTGTTTCTAGTGCTTCTTCTTCGGATATCTGAAATTCTTTTATTTTAGGGTAGAAATGTTCACCCTCAACAAACCGGTCTATTCTATCATTCTCGAGAACTAAATCACCAATGATTTTGAATATGGCGGTATCTATGCTAGAATATCCACTAATTGTTGGCATTTGTATTATCTTGTGTTTTGTTGTTCCTAAAGGTGGCTTTTCTTGAATCTCAAGAATGGAATTGATAATTTCAGAAAGTTCATCATTACAATTCGAAATATCTCTAATCCTTTTCCAAACTAAATGGTTCAACGCTGTTGGTACTTCAATATCATCATCAATAATTATTGGCATTATCCTACAATTGTTCTCAATTTTTTTCACAACCGCCGAATTTAACTCCTCTTTAACCCACGGTTTATTTACACTATTTTTAGATAATACAATAATAAAAACCTTGCACTGCTTTATCCCAAATTCAAAGATTTTGTCAACAATACTATCTCCTATTTTTATTTCCCATTTATCTAACCAAGCGTCTATTCCATTTTCTCGGAGTTCTGTAGCAAGCTTTTCGACAAATCTTGCTTTATCTTCACTCGCATGACTAATAAATACCTTAACTACCTTTTGCATTTTCTACCTCGAATATTACTAACTGTCGTCAGTATTTAGTTTTTCCTTTACAATGCATTTTAAGGCATTTTGCGAAACATCTTACAGTATTGTCTAATAAGGTTCTCTTTCCAATTTGGTTTTTCTACCAACATTGAACAGTCGGTATGTTGTGCCATTTCAAGAAATTGAGCTTTATCAAAATAGCCACAACCATTCTGTTTTAATTTTAGATTCCCATTAACTATTTCAAAATATACATCGCATTCTTCCGTAATGTATGGGCACTTCATATGACGCTTCATAATATCACAAATAAGGCATATCTAAAACCGTTATTTGAAACTGTATGGAAAAAAACACAAGTAATTTCAAGTAATTCTCTGATAACTGTTGGTGTCAGTGGTATTCCTCACCACCCAATCCTTTCAAAAACGGTTTTCCGCCGTTCCTTTGAATACTTCCCGTAAGTGTCCAACACCCCACGAGAGCAGTTCAACGTCTGTGCAACAAACAACAGTGAGCACCCCTTGTCGAGCAGGTCCACTGCTAAGGTGTGCCGGAAGCTCATTGGGGAGGCCTCTGGAACCCCGGCTTCCTTACCTACCCTTTTCACCAGCGCATGGAAGTATTGCCGGGTTCTTTGCCGTTTCCGGTGCCGAAGGTCCCAAACGTATTCAGCTACGTCAAAGGTAATGTTCTTTGAAATGGGAACGCTAGTGTAGGCCCGGCGGCCCTGTTTCTTGGTCCTGTCCCAAACGATATGGTTATCCTCTACCCGGAGGTTGTACTTTTCAGGTTCAGCAAGAACGGAAACATGCATGCCCGTCCACCGTAGCAGTAGGACCACTATCTCATGCTCACCTATGGTGGTCCCGTTCTTGGTCCTGTAAGTAGGTACATTCCGGTCCCGGTCCAGCATAATTAGCGGCGTTTAGAACCTGCTTGTATTCGCTGTTAGTAAGGGGTTTCTTTTCTACGCCCATATTGCTTGAATATTACTGACTTGATACATCAGTAATTAATCTTGTCGAGGTGGGGGTTACTGAAGAGATCCATGGGGGGATTTGTGTAAGGAAAAAGTGCTTCAAGAAAATATTGAAATCATGGTTTTACTACGCCTCTTTCCTTTAAGTATTCAATTAGCTTTTCATCCATTATTACTTGGTCATGTTCAATTTTTTCACATACCAAATTTCTAATTAAAATTACAGATGCTTCGTATGCTTTGACAGCATCGTTTTCAATCTTAGAATATTCTTTTGAGTAATAATGAAGATATTTTTTTCTTATGGTTCGTATGGTATCATAATGGGCTTTCAATTCAGTAGTAATGATATCATTACTGAGTAAAACCGAAACTCGTGTCTTTTGACCATATCTTTCAAAATCATCAATAGAAATTACCTTCTGTGTTTTTTCATCTGAAACTTCTTTGCCGCAGATTTCAAAGACTAATATTGCCAACATTTCCGATACCATTCCGCATAACGCAATTGTTCCAATGTAATTTCCAACAATGTAACTTCCTTTTGCATAGCGAAGAGGCCAGATGAGTTTTAACAAAATATCATTATCTGCAGGTGCAATAGGTATCCCTGGGTCCTTCTCATTTATTTCACAATATCTTCCAATAATAGAATTAATATCATGCTCATTTTCTGGACTATGTATAAACCTGCAAACGTCATTTGGAGTTATCTCTGCATCTGGATTTGAGGCTAGGTAAATATCAACTTCTGTCCATCTCAAAGGCTGTAAGTATGCATTAAATAAATATCCATTTGTCATGAAGACTCACCGAAGAAATCATTATCCAATTTTTCCTAAAATGGAACTGTAAACATCTCGAATGTTTTTTGGGAATTTTTCATCTTTTAACATTCTTTCTAAAATCTCTCTGGCTATTGTATCCTTCCTGTCTACCAATATCAATTTTCTTTTTATCTCTCGTCTAAGGGTTTTTATTACTAATAAGAAAAGCAACAAGCCAACGATTGTAATTATTGATGCAATTAAGAAATTGAAATTTGAATTTTGAATGTCGCTTATAATATCATCAAATTTTGCAAGGAATAACAACGGAATGGAAGATAGTAATATCACAGGTAAAACTTTCAATATTGTATCATAGACCATTAACGTACTTTCAAGGTTGGCTTTTTCGCTACTACCTTCAACAAGGTATCGATAACAATCATCAATACTAGTAAAATTTAGTATTCGTTGAATTTCGTCATCGTCCTTAATACGTAATACCAACTTCGCTTTCTGTTCTCTCATTCTACCTGAACATGTAATGAATTTTTGAATATTAGAAGGTATCTACTAATTGAAGTCTTATTCAAACAGTCCCCACCACTCCTCCATTTTACTTTCCAACAACCCCTTCAACTCTTCCTGTTGGTAGTTATACACATCGAGAATGTCCAGGTTAATAATCCGCTTCTCGAACCATATTTCCGGGTGTTCCTGTTTCAGCTTCTCAACGTGGACTTCTTCAAACACAACAATGGCATCGGCCCATTCCAGGGTTTCAAGCGTAGCAGGGCAGGATTCGCTATAGAACCCCGCAGAACGTAGTTCATGGAGAACCTTGCCTTGGAATAGTTCTTTGGCTGTGCGGGAACGGTTCTCGCCTTGGTTGCATAGGAATAGAAGGTTCATGGCAATAGCATTGTAACGGTTCTACACATAAACCGTTTTCTTCGGCGGTGTCACATCCACCCAAAATAGGAACTCATCCCAATAACCATCGGAAACGTCTATTTCTATTGTTATAACACCGGTATCGTCACCATAAATGGTTCCTTTTTCTGTTTGAATGTACTCCTCTCCATCGGAACCCCACACGGTAGCCGTTACTGAAAATTCCCCTGACATTTCCTCTTTGTTCGTTATAGTGACTTCAATGACCCCATAGTAGTCCGTAAACACTATTCCACCTTTGTTCACAAGTTCACCCTCTTCTTCATAGGTGAACTCAAAATCGACTTCAGTGGGCACCTTTTCCGTTGTAAATTGCCAATTATATTCTTCTAAGCAATTTCCGGCTTTATCTTCTATATCATACAAAGAAGTCCATTTTATTGAAATGGTATATTCAGTCGACTTCAAAGGGTCCAACAATATATCCGAATTCGGGAATTCTCGGTCCGGTATAACAATTCCCGTAATTTCAACAGTTGTGTCACTTATCCAATTCGTTTTTGCATTGCTAGTATCGGCATCGTAGGGTGTTATTGAAATTGCTTCGTGAACTTCATCGGATTGGTGCATAGCTTCACTAAAAGTAATTTTTACTACCAAGTCCCGGTCTACATCTTTCTCTCCATCATCAGGTGTAGTCGTAACTATGGTTGGTGGAGTAGTATCCTTTCTATTCCCACTGCCACCGAACCCATCACCATCACCATCGTCGCTGGGTTCTAGGGTTGTGAGATTGGCATACAAGAATACTGCCCCTATAGTAAGAAGCATCACAACCCCTATTATGGCCAATGGTTTGAGGAACCAAAAGTCACCCTGAGATTGTTTGGGTGGCGGTCGGTTATAGTTGTATGAATAATTTGGTGGTATCGATGGGGGAACGTAATGGTTTCTCTTTTGTATTGAATAGGGCTGGGGCGGATTTGGCGAACTTCTCCAAGCTTTTGCCATCTTCACGGGTTTGGTTTTCTTAATCGGTGGCGGCGGCGGTGGAACGTTTTGCATTGCGTAATCCTCCCTCGGATGTCGTTCCAGCAACACCGAAACTATCAATGGGCACTACCCGTGAGGGTCACCCGAAGGTAGGATTACGGCATTGTATCCGTGAAGAACCCAATAATTGCGATGTTGCTGGAAACAGTCCCTTTATCCACTTTGGGTACTATATTTTTTGTCATGGAAAAGTCGATAATCTGAAAGAGATGGAATTTTTCCCGCCAAAATATTTCCCATTTTCCATTTTATGTAATATGTAAAGTCGGGATAAACTGCGCAGTTTATGGGGGTTTTCGGGAGTAATAAAAAAACTACAGGAGAGGGTATTTTTTTCAAGAGATTTTTCTTTGCGTCCTTTTATATATCTATGAAACTATCACGTAAGATGTCGGTTTCCAGAGGAGTAATGGTGTCAATTCCGAAAAAGGTTAAATACTATGGCTCACGAAAAGTATATAAGGTGAAAAGTGGGCCCGCCCAGAGGGTGCGATCACCGCAGGTGAGCGCAGCGGCAAGGTAGCCAGCCAAAGGCTGGTTACCTGTCGGGTGGGACCACGAGTATTATTAAAAGAAGTATAAGTGGGCCCGCCCAGATTTGAACTGGAGTGCTTCGATCGTCGACTATAGCAAGTATTGCACAGACGAGTGAAGTGCAAGGGCACTCGACATGCGATGATCGGTATAGGTCGAGCGCCCTAAGTTCAAAACTGTGGCGGGC
>Ga0272441_10005306_pt1 | contig 22550 bp, 25 predicted proteins | sample SSMProp6N_FD_193582 | JGI IMG/M metagenome (GOLD analysis project Ga0272441, IMG submission 193582) | Marine sediment archaeal communities from Little Sippewissett salt marsh, Falmouth, MA, United States - SSM-Prop-6N | ecosystem: Environmental > Aquatic > Marine > Wetlands > Sediment ... | reverse complement strand
ATGGACAAACTTAAAAAAGAAGAAAAAATCCTCGAAGGAAAAATTTTTGCCATTCTCGCCTACCTTCCTTTTTTATGTATTATTCCGTTAGCCTTTAAAAAAGATAATGATTTTGTTCTGTTGCACGGCCGGCAGGGATTGGTCATTTTTGTGGGCGAGATCGGAATTTTTATCTTGAGCATTGTTTTTCCCTGGATCTTAAAGGCAGGGATGTTTGTTCTTCTTCTGGTTTCCTTTGTCGGAATCATTGCTGTGTTAAAAGGCGATTATATCAAGCTTCCTGTGGTTTCCTCCATTGCCGAAAAAATAACATTGTAGCCGAATTTCCAAAAATTCCAATATTCAAGACATGGCCTTTTTCAAAACAATTGTCAAAAGATTAAAAAAAGTTTTTAAGAAAAGACGAACTCGATACAAGAGAAAGAAAAAACGCATTGTCAAAAAAAGGACACGCTCTTCTTTAAAGGGAAGGTCCAAAAGAAAAACGGCCACAAAGAAAAAGAGATCTGGAAAAACAACGGCAAGATCCAGGCCCAAGGCAAAAAAGAGGAAGGTTGCTTCAAAAACAAAACGATCCCCGAAATCGACAAAGAAAAAAGCTGCCAAAAAGAAAACGGCCGCCAAAAATAGACCTTCGCGCAAGAAACCCGCCAAGAAGAAGTTATCTTCTCAAAGAAGAAAAATTAAAAAACGGCCCGGCATCAAAAGAAAAAAGGCTAACAAAGGAAGGAAAAAGAAGGCTGTCAAGCCGCGCAGGAAATCCCCCACAGCCAAAAAGCCGGCAAAGAAGCCTCCCAAGCTTTCCAAAGGGGAAGAGGCCCCTGGAATTTATATTGGCGATATTACGCATTATTTTTCTCGGATAATGGTGGTTGTGTTAAAAATGGCCCGCGGCCCTTTAAAGGCAGGGGACAAGATTATCATTCAGGGCAAAAGCACAAAATTTTCGCAGAAAGTCCAGTCGATGCAGATAGAGAGCCTGGATGTCAAAACGGCCCAAAAAGGGCAATTGGTCGGCTTAAAAGTCAAGAAGGTGTGCAAAATTGGGGATAAAATTTATAAAAAATAAAAATATTTATAGTGATTACTTCTTGAAAAAATAGATAAAGATATGATATACTTGTAATAGTTAGCAAAAAAAAAGGTCTCTTTTATGCCTCACAAAATTTCCAACAAAGCCCAGTCTATTATTCAATACATGCTTCTCATTGCAGTCATGACGGGTTTAATATTGACCCTTTATAAGCATATCCAGGAAGGAACAGAGGTCAATATCAACCAAACCCTGGACATTTTTGACGATAAAGTTACGTGTGGAGACGGAACCTGCGAGGGAGACGAAAATTGTGAGAATTGTCCTGAAGATTGCGGTTGTTCTGAGGGGGAAGCTTGTGTAGGTGGAGTCTGTGTTTCCGATTGTGAACCCTACGAGAATTGTGCTGAAGCTGGAATAGAGTGCGGAACAGCGGATAATGGCTGCGGAGGAGAACTTTTCTGTGGCAATTGTGACGATGGGGATAACTGCACCAGAGATATATGTAATGATAACAACGAATGTGAAAATCCCCTGGAGGAGGGGGCGGACTGTCAAGGGATAGAAACGATGGAGTGCACGGAGCTGGAGGAACCTCCTGAAGGTAAATGTACTGTAGAAGACGGTTGCGAAGATGGAAAATGTGAAAAGGGTCTGGTAACTTGTGATGCATATTGTCATTGGGATTATGAAGATTGCGGATGTCTTGAGTGTGTTGATGCCGCAGATTGTGACGATGAGGATGTCTGCACCAGAGATATATGTAATGATAACAACGAATGTGAAAATCCCCTGGAGGAGGGGGCGGACTGTCAAGGGATAGAAACGATGGAGTGCACGGAGCTGGAGGAACCTCCTGAAGGTAAATGTACTGTAGAAGACGGTTGCGAAGATGGAAAATGTGAAAAGGGTCTGGTAACTTGTGATGCATATTGTCATTGGGATTATGAAGATTGCGGATGTCTTGAGTGTGTTGATGCCGCAGATTGTGACGATGAGGATGTCTGCACCAGAGATATATGTAATGATAACAACGAATGTGAAAATCCCCTGGAGGAGGGGGCGGACTGTCAAGGGATAGACACGATGGAGTGCGACGGGTTGCAACAATGTAATGAAGACCCCGATTGCCAAGATGGAGAATGTGAAACGGGTACAGTCACTTGTGATGGTGTAGATTGTGTTTGGGATTATGAAGGCTGCGGATGTGAGGGGGATGCTGACTGCGATCTTGATGGAGTCTGCGATCCAGATGATGGAGAAAATTGTGGTAATTGTATAGAAGATTGCCCATGTGACGATGGGGTGTGGTGCAATGGGCAAGAAATTTGCCTAGGGACTGTGTGTTCAAGTAAAGCCCCTCCGTGCCCGCCTCCACTTGTTTGCTATGAAGACAGACACGAATGCGGTTTGGGTGGTATGTTTTGCGGGGATGGAGTGGGTGCGTGCGATTATCCTGGAGAAAATTGTAGAAACTGTCCTCAAGATTGCGGCCCGTGTCCTGATGACTGTGGGGATGACCACTGTCAAGCGCCTTATGAGTGGTGCACTTGTGCAGAAGATTGTGGTGACGATGCTTGTGCCGGGCAAGGGGGGAGTCACTGGTGCAATGATGGTCGCTGTGACTGGGATTGTGTGCCTCCAGAACACTGTGCTCCTGTCGAAGAATATTGTTACGATGATTGCGGAGAATGCCCATAATAGCCGTAACAGAAAAAATTTGCAGGGGCAGGATTTAGAAATTTTTGTTTGAAAAAGCCTGAAATATCCAATGGATATTTCAGGCTTTTTTCGGTTATCACCTCAATATTATTTTTTTTGCAAGGAGCCTGTTTATGCCTCAGAAAAGAACGAAAAAAATTAATCTTTCTCAAGACGAAAAAAATCTCATGCGTCGTTACTTGATCTGGTGCTACAAGACGGCCAAAGAGGCCTTGGACAGGGTGGACCGCTATTTTACGCAATTGATTGTTGACGAACAGGTGATCGGTATTCTTCTTAAGACCAAGGACGTCAAGGACAAGGAGAAAGGAAGAGAATATTTAAAGAAAATTGATGAATTCGCCGAACACATGGAGAAAAAAGAAGCGCGCGTTCTCCCTCAGAAATATCTTGACCCTGAAAAAGAAATCCTTCAACCGGAATATTGGTATTTAAAAAACCGCCTTGCGGCTATCGAAAAGACGATTGTCCGATTTTTTGGTTTAAAAGAATTGAAGGCGATTAAGAATATGTATGAAGAAGAAATGACCCGCAGGATTTTAGAGGCAAGGGATCACAGCTGATTTTAGTGACGGTCCCGGTATTCGCGCAGTTTTCTCTGACGGTCTTCCATCAAGCGTTTTTGCCTGCGCTCTAGCTCTTCCAGTTTTTGCCTTTGTTCGAGGCGTAATTTTTCGGCTTGCGATATGGTTTCTTCTCTTTCTTCGGTGTCTTCTGCCCCGAAGTTGTAGAATTTGGGAAGAACGCCGATATAGCTGAAGTAAAGGATGATTAAAAAGACAGCCCCCGCTGTGAGGAAGAAAGTTTTCATAGGATAATTATAAGAGGAAGGGGATTAATAATCAATAGGAAGTATTAAAGATATTTAGTTGCAAACAAGGGTTTAATAGGGTTATAATACGTACGATAAAAAAAGTGAATATATATTTTGAAGGAGGGGACAATGAAAGCAAAATATGATCTTAAAAAGGAATGGCCAAGGCTGAAAAAAGAACTGGTTCGTGTCAGCCAAGAGGCCATGAATTTGGCCAAGAAGGGGGAGAAAGAAATTGTCAAGATTTCCAAAAAAGGCAAGCTCCATGTTGATGTAACGGCGCTTACCGTGAAAAAAGAACAATTGTTTCATCTGATTGGCAAGGAATATGTTAAGGGCAAATGTCCCCCAGCGCAGACGCCTAAGATTAAGAAGCTTGTCAGCGAACTTAATAAGCTCAATAGAGAGATAACAGGTTTAAGAAAGAAGATCAAAACGGGAAAATCTGTCCGAAAAAGGGTTTCTAAAAAGGCCGTCAAGCGTAAATAATTTGTGCTTAGCAGGTACCTATAATTTGTAAATACAATAGCCCCAATAAGTTATGCAATATTCACCTGTTGGGGTTGTTTCTTTTTGGATACATTTGTTTTGCTTGACTTATAATAATACTAAGTGTATAATAGCGAAAATTTACAAAAGGGAAAAAACAATTTGGCTTCTGAAAAAAAGAGGCAGAAGCAGAAGAAAAAAGAAAGAGGTTTCAGTGGTACTGGTTAAAGAAAAAAAGAGTAAGATTATTGACGATTTTAAAATCCATGCCAAGGACACAGGCTCGCCTGAGGTGCAAATCGCGCTTTTAACGGAGAAAATCAATTACCTTGGCGAGCATTTCAAGGTCCACAAAAAGGACTACCATTCTCGTCGCGGTCTCTTGATGATGATTGGAAAGAGAAGACGTCTTTTAGCCTACCTTAAGAAACGAGACCCCCATAAGTACGAAGAGACGATCAAGAAATTAAAATTGCGTAAATAATTCATTTGACGCGTTCTGCCTCTTATTGTCAAAGCAAGATAAGGGGAATGTCTATTTTTATAGAGTTGTAAGAGTTGACAAAAAATTACGCGTCATCAAAGGAGATCTTATGAGTAAAAAAAGCATTGAAATACCGTTTGGTTCAAAAAATTGATCCTTGAAAGCGGAAAGCTGGCCCAACAAGCCAATGGAGCGGTTACGGCCACTTGCGGAGGGACCGTGGTCTTGGTCACGGCCTGTGTATCCCCTTCGCCCAGGGAGGGAATTGATTTTTTTCCACTGATGGTCGAATATCAGGAAAAGACCTATTCCGCCGGAAAAATCCCCGGCGGATTTTTCAAAAGAGAAGGGCGCCCGACCCAAAAAGAAATTTTAACAAGCCGTGTGATTGACCGGCCTTTACGTCCGCTTTTTCCCGAGGGTTTTCGCAATGATGTCCAGGTTGTGGCCACCGTTTTAAGCAGTGACGGGGAAAATGACCCGGATGTGGTTGCCTTAGTCGGTGCATCGGCGGCGTTGATGATTTCGGATATTCCTTTTGACGGCCCCGTCGGCGGAACTCGTGTAGGGATACTCAACGGGGAGTTGATATTAAACCCGACTTATGAGCAAAGAGAACAATGTGAGTGTGAACTCATTATCGCCGGCAGCAGTGAAGGCATCGTTATGATTGAAGGAGAAGCCAGGGAAGTTGCGGAAAATGAAATTTTGAAGGCCTTGAAATTCGGGCAGAAAGCCTTGGGCCCTATCAGTGATCTTCAAAAAGACCTTCAGAAGTCTATCGGCAAGCAGAAAAAAGAAGTCGATCTTTTTTCGGTGAATGAAACCCTGATGGCCAAGGTCAAAGAACTATCTTTTGACCGTTTCCAAAAAGCTTATAAAATTGCCGATAAAGAGAAACGGGAATCTGCTATTCATGAAATTCTTGATGACCTGACAAACGACATGTCTATTTATGATGCCTGTAAAACCCAGGAAGAGGAAGAGTTCTCGGCCAGTAACATCAAGGAACTTCTTGAGCAGATTGAATATGAACAAGTCAGGCGCTTGATATTTGAAGAAGGCAAAAGAGCTGACGGCAGGGGCTTGAAAGATCTGCGTGATATTACTTCTGAGGTAAAGGTTTTGCCGTGCACGCATGGGTCAAGCCTTTTTACCCGGGGGCAAACACAAAGTTTGACCACGGTCACCTTGGGCTCCAAAAGAGATGAACAGCTCATTGAATCATTAGAAGGCACATCCTACAAAAATTTTATGCTGCATTATAATTTTCCATCCTTTAGCGTCGGAGAAACACGTCCCATGCGCGGCCCTGGACGAAGAGAGATCGGACATGGAGCGCTGGCGGCCAAAGCCCTTAAGGCAGTGCTTCCTGAAAAGGAAGATTTTCCTTATACGGTCAGGGTTGTTTCTGAAATTTTAGAATCCAATGGGTCTTCCAGCATGGCTTCGGTATGTGCAGGATCTTTGGCATTGATGGACGCCGGGGTTCCAGTTAAGGAACCCGTTGCAGGGATATCGGTCGGGCTTGTGACTAAAGATAAAAATGCTTTGCTTCTTACCGATATTATGGGACTCGAAGATCATTTTGGCGATATGGATTTTAAAGTGGCCGGGACGAAAAATGGCGTAACAGCGATTCAATTGGATCTGAAGATCAAGAAAATCAGCATCGATCTTTTGGATCAAGCTATGGAGCAGTCCAAAGCGACACGTTTGCTGATCTTGGATAACATGATCAAGACAATCGAAAAACCACGTCCAGACCTTTCTGAGTTTGCTCCAAGAATTCTAACCTGCCAGATTCCACAAGAGAAGATCGGCGAGGTGATTGGCCCTGGAGGGAAGACCATCAAGAAGATCATGGAAGAAACAGGAGCGGAATCCATTGATATTGAAGAGGATGGTCGAGTGCTCGTTTCTTCGCTTAACAGAGAATCAGGGGAAGCGGCTATCAATATTATCAACGGTATGATGGAAGAGCCTGAAATAGGAAAAACCTACATGGGAGAAGTCAAGCGCGTTATGAATTTTGGCGCATTTGTCCAGTTTTTACCTGGCAAAGAAGGCTTGGTTCATGTTTCAGAATTGTCAAAAGAGTATGTTAAAGACTGCAATGATGCGGTGAAGGTTGGCGATAAATTCAAGGTGAAATTAATCGAAATTGACAAAATGAAAAGAGTGAACCTCAGTAAAAAACAAGCCGAGTAAGACTGGATTAAAGAATGGTTTAATGTTAAGATAATATTAATATTAAACCATTTTTTATTAATCCTATTCCTATTTATATTAATAGATAATGAAAAAGGCTCATATTAAAAACGAGATTCAGGGGATACTTGTTCTTGCTTTTGGCCTTCTTCTTTTGGCAAGTTTTATCTCCTTCTCTTCAGACGACCTTTCCTGGTATACCTCCACTCCTAATATTCCGGCAAAAAATTGGGTGCGTATCGTAGGTGCTTATATTGCCGGTGTTTTGTTTTTTGTTTTAGGCAAAAGCGCTTATTTTTTAGCGGCGTTTTTCTTTTTTTGGAGCTGGAATAAATTTTCTTCCCGTGACATCCATTTTACTCTGCCTAAATTGGTTGCCGCCATTATTTTGTTCGGGGTGATCAGTACATTGTTCAGCATGACAGGAGTGCAGTCATCTGTGCTGCGTTTTGAAAGAGCAGGGATTATTGGTTTTATCTGCGCTGATTTTCTAGTCAAATATTTGGGATGGACGGGTGCTTATATTGTCCTTTTTGCCTTGGGTTCGCTGACTTTGGTTTTGACATCGGAATTTTTGGTTTCCCCTTTTCTTTTTAAATTCACCGAATGGCTTCAGGAAATAGCCGTCCGTTTGAAAGAAAAGGCGGAGGAATATAAAGAGCAGTTTATCTCAAGAAGATCTAGGCCGAAAATCCTGCCTCAAAAAAGAGGGGCAAGGCCATTTAAACTTTTTGGTGCCGATGAAAATGACGAGGGGCAGGACGAACAGAATAAGAATCAAGAGGGCTATGAATACGAAGAAGAATATGAGGAGGATAATGAACCTGAATCCAGAAAGAAACCCAGAATCCGTATAACCGATAAAGATAAGGGATCTTCCCGGGCCAAAAGTATCCAACCTAAAATTGTGGGGGAATACAAGCTGCCGACCTTGGACCTTTTGGAAACGGCTCCGGAGATTTCCCAAAGTAAATTGCAGGAAGACTTAGAGCATGGCGCTCAGACATTAGAGCAAACACTGGAAAATTTTGGGGTCAATGCACGCGTGGCGGATGTGGAGCGAGGCCCTGTCATCACGCGTTATGAACTCGAACCGGCACCCGGGGTCAAGGTAGGGAGCATTACAACACTCGCCGATGATATTGCGCTTGCCATGCGGGTGGCAGCGGTGCGTATTGTTGCTCCTATTCCGGGCAAGAACAGGGTTGGCATCGAGGTTCCCAACTCCGCCAAGGCGGCTGTGTATTTAAAAGAGGTTCTTTCGATGAGCCAGTTTCAGAGCTCGCGTTCTAAGTTGATGCTGGCCATAGGAAAAGATATTTCAGGGAAACCTTTGATTGCGGATTTAGCCGACATGCCGCATCTTTTGATCGCAGGAACCACAGGGGCAGGAAAGACCGTTTGTGTCAACAGCCTTATTATGTCGATGCTTTTTAATGCCTCTCCGGAGGAAGTCAAATTTTTAATGGTGGACCCCAAGATGGTGGAGCTTGCCTGTTATAATGATATTCCGCATATGCTTTGTCCGTCGGTAACAGATCCTAAAAGAGTGTCAGCGGCTCTCAATTGGGTGGTGAGTGAAATGGAATCGCGCTATACCATGTTATCCCAGGCGGGAGCTCGCAACATCAGGGCCTATAATGCTAAATCGGGCATTGAAAAATTTCCCTATATTATCATTATTATTGATGAACTGGCTGACCTTATGCAGATTTCCGCTAAAACCATTGAAAGTGCGATTACGCGTTTGGCTCAATTATCCCGTGCTGTTGGGATTCATTTGATATTGGCAACGCAAAGGCCGTCGGTGGATGTGATTACAGGTGTCATCAAGGCGAATTTTCCGGCACGCATCTCTTTTAAGGTGGCTTCCAAGGTGGATTCACGTACGGTTTTGGATATGAATGGGGCAGAAACGCTTCTTGGAAAAGGGGACCTTCTTTTTATTAGACCCGGGGAGGCCAAACCAATCAGAGGACAGGCAAGTTTTGTTTCAGACGAGGAAGTCAGCCATGTTATTGATTTTATCAAGGGGCAACAAAATCCGGAATATGATGATACCATTTTGCAGAAACAAAAAGCCTTTGCCTCGGGCATGGTGAACCAAGAGGATGAACTTTATGATGAAGCGGTCAAATTGGTGATCGAGACCAACCAGGCGTCCGTCTCTATCCTGCAGAGACGCATGCGTCTGGGGTATACGCGTGCGGCACGACTTATTGACATGATGGAACAAAACGGGATCGTGGGTCCTTATGTGGGAAGCAAGCCCAGGGATATTCTCGTTGATCGTGAAGCATGGTTGTTGGAAAACATGAAGAAAGATGAATCATAAACTTATTGTCTAGGGTATTTTATGTCATCATCGTATCAATCAAAAAAATCTCCCGGAGAAAAATTAAAAGAGCTAAGAGAATCAAAGGGAATTGATCTGAAGACGGTTCATGAGGAGACAAAGATTCCCTTAGATGTTTTGAAAGCCATCGAGGAAGGATATACTGTTCGGGTTATCTCGCCTTTTTATTTCAAAGGCTTTACTAAGATGTATGCTCAGTATTTGGGGGCAGATGCCAAAGAACTGCAGGAGGAATCCAGGGCAACAGATGCGGCTGTCAACAAAGAAGAAAGCCCAGAGAAAAAAGACAACGGCCCTCTTATCAAGGAAACTAAGAAAAAAATTCGGTTTACGTCGGATTCCACAAATGAATTTATCAACCGCAAGACCCAGAAGCAGATCGTGCAGGTTGTCGGCATCCTTCTTATTGCTTTTATTGTTTTTCGTATAGGGGGTTGTATTATCAGGATTCTTCCTAAAGAGGATAGGATTACGAATATTGCCAAGGAACGCAAGAAACTCCAAGACGTCAGCCAGAAGCGGGAAAAAAGAATATTTGATGTTAAGCCCAAAAAGGACATTAAGAAGTTAGTGGATCCGAAAGATAAAAAGGAAGAACCTGCTCAAAAAGTAGTTCCTGCTGTAGAGAAAAAAGAGGCCGAAAAGGTTTCAGATCCTCAACCAAAAGTAGAAGCCCCCAAGGCCACGCCGGTTACCGTAGAAAAGAAGGAAGAAGTTAAAACAAAGCCAAAGGTTGAGGAAAAAATCGAGAAAGTCGTGCTTGTCATCAGGTCAAAAAGGCACGGTTGGCTGCAAGTCAAAGCAGACGGCAAAGTTGTCTTTCAATCAACGATCAAAGAGGGCATGACTGAGAAGTGGGAAGCCAATAAGACCATCGAGATATCAGGGAAAAGCATTCATTATTTGGATTTTGAGGTCAACGGAAAAAACCTGGGCGGATTGAGCAGCGCGCATAAAAATTCAAGGCGCGTGGTTATCACAAAAGATGGATTGTCGGTCAAGAAATAGGTACATTGAAGTCTCAAGTGAAAAATTTGAAAAACAGTAAAGTCGGCATTATTACTTTAGGATGTGTCAGAAATCTTGTTGATTCGCAGGCGATTTTGGGACGGTTAAAAAATCGAGGGTGCCGAATCGTTGATGTTCAGGATGCGGATATTGTTATCTTGAATACCTGTTCTTTTATTGAAGATGCACGCCGGGAATCGATTGATACCATTTTAGATTTGATTGACCTTAAGAAGCAGGGGAAGATTAAAAAGATTATCTTAGCTGGATGTCTTCCCCAGCGTTACAAAGCAGAGCTGGTTTCTGAATTCAAAGAAGTGGACGCGCTTGTCGGGATCCAGCCCTTCTTACAAGAACACATTCCTGATCAAGTCTATTTGACTCCCAGGCATTTTGCTTATGTGAAGATATGTGAGAGCTGCTACAATCATTGCCATTTTTGTGCCATTCCGTCTATTAAAGGAAAATTTTCATCACGGACTATTGAGTCGATTCTTCATGAGGTCAAGCAACTCGATAAAAATGGTGTTAAAGAAATCAATATCGTCGGCCAGGATATTACGGCTTATGGAATGGATATTTACCACGAAAAAAAATTGGCCGTTCTTTTAAAAGAGATGACCAAAGGAATGACCCGTATTGAATGGGTGCGCCTTTTGTATACATTTCCGGCGCATATGACCGAGGAGCTTATTGATGTGATTGCGCAGGAAGATAAGATTTGCAAATATATCGATTTGCCTCTGCAGCATATCAGCGACAAGTTACTTAAAAGCATGAATCGCAAAATGACGGCCCGGCAGACGAGAGAACTGATCCAGAAAATAAGAAAACGGATCCCGGGGGTAAGATTTCGAACCGCTTTTATCGTCGGGCTTCCTTCAGAAACAGAAAAGGACTTTGAAGAGCTTGTTTCTTTTGTTCGACAAATGCGGTTTGAAAAGGTTGGCGTATTTAAATATTCCAGAGAAGAAGGTACGCCTGCCTTTGACATGCCGCATCAAGTGCCGGAAAAAGTAAAGGAAAAGCGTTTTGACCGGCTTATGCAGGAACAACAAAAAATTTCTGAGTCGATTCATCAAGAATTGATTGGAAGCACGCTCAAAGTTCTTGTGGAGGAAAGGCAAGAAGAAAATCGTAATATCTATTTAGGCAGGAGTGAATATGACGCGCCAGATGTCGATGGCCTTGTCACTATTCATTCTTCAAGGGATTTGAAACTTGGCGATTTTGCCGATGTCAAAATCATAGGGTCGAGCGAATACGACTTGATCGCAGAAGCATGAAAAGAAGAGTCCCCAATATTTTAACGATTGCCAGAGTGCTTCTGGCATGCGGATTTATTTATTTTGTGAGAAAACCGGATGTTTCCTCTGTCGTGGTTGCTATTGTTTTTTTTACATTTGCCTCTCTGACGGATTATTTTGACGGCTATTTTGCCAAAAAGCATGACTTTATAAGCAACTTTGGAAAAATCGCAGACCCTATTGCCGATAAATTTTTGAGTTTAGCTGCCTTTTATGTTTTTGTTGAGATGCAAATGATGGCTGCCTGGATGTTTTATGTGATTTTCTTCAGAGAAGTTTTTGTCACGATTTTTAGGTTTGTGGCTATCAGAAAAGGAGTTGTCCTGGCGGCCGAAAGAGCTGGAAAACTCAAAACGGTTTTCCAGATTACGACGATCTCGGTCATGCTTGTTTTTCTTCTGTTCTTCGAAAGAATATGGAGTCTACAGATTGCAGATCTGATTGGGCCTTTTGTCATGGGGGCTTTGCAAATAATCACGGTTGCCTTGACCCTTTATTCCGGGATTTCGACCATTTGGAACAATCGAAAGGTTTTCGTTACATGAGCGATAAATTTGTTAAACTGGTATCGACATTTTTTTATATCGGGAATATCCCCCCGGCGCCAGGAACATTAGCGAGTGCGGCAACGGTTTTAGTTTGTTTTCTTCTTCATAAAAGTTTGATTCTTTACGTTTTGGCTTTTATCATTTTTACACGTTTGGGCTTTATGGTCAGTGCCAGGATGGAGAAGATCGTGGGGAAGAAAGACCCGGGATGCGTTGTGATCGATGAGGTCTCAGGGGTTATGATCTCTTACTTTATGCTTCCATTCAATTGGCCTGTTGTCTTTACGACGTTTTTTCTTTTCAGGGCATTTGATATGTTTAAAATATATCCAGCTAATATCATGGAGGAAAGGGGAGGTTCTTTTGGTATAATGATGGATGATATTGTTGCAGGGATATATACTAATATTGTCATGCAGGTTGCTATTCGTTTGGCGGGAATAATTTAAATGTTAAATTATGTGGTACGGTGTATGGTGTGCGGGGAACGGAAAAGCATTTGCGAAAACCATACACCGTATATCGTGCACCGAATAAAGGAGGGAATAAAATGATGCGAACAAGTAATCCAACTCTCAATCAAGCGGTTTTTGCCAAGGAACGATCTTTTGGCGTTGGAGACTCGATGACGATCCAGGGAACGGTCAATAAATGTTTTATTTTGCTGGGGTTGATTGTTCTGAGCGCTTCCTGGGTTTGGGGAAAAGTCATGCAGCCGACCTCTGTCTTGGGAGGAGAAATGATGGCAAAGGAAATGGGTGCACAAGCAGCTGCCTCTGTGACTCCTTTTATTTTCGGCGGGGCCATAGGAGGTTTTATTTTGGCCTTGGTTACCATTTTCAATAAACCGGCATCCAAAATCACGGCACCGCTTTATGCGCTTTGTGAAGGGCTTGTCTTAGGAGGTGTGTCTGCGATTTTTGAGCAGAACTATCCCGGCATAGTTATCCAGGCGGTCGGCCTTACTTTTGCGACCATGTTTTGCATGCTTTCTCTTTATAAATCGCGGATTATCAAGGTCAATGAAAAATTCATTTTTGGCGTAGCTACGGCTACAGGCGCTATATGCCTTGTTTATCTTGTAAACTTTATTATGTCTTTTTTTGGAAGATCCATTCCTTTTATCTATAGCAGCGGGTTGATGGGGATTGGATTCAGCCTTCTGGTGGTTGGCATTGCGGCCATGAATTTGATTTTGGACTTCTACGTGATTGAAGAGGGATCCAAAGCAGGTGCACCCAAATATATGGAATGGTACGGCGCGTTTGCTTTGATGGTCACTCTCATCTGGCTTTACCTTGAGATCCTTAGGCTTTTGGCCAAGATGCGCAGTCGAAGGTAATTATTGTAATTCGGCTTCTGATAGATGGGAGTAGATGGGGCCCGACGAGGTTAGGGAACTTTTAAAAAGGACTATTTTTTTGATGACCTGAGAGATAGGCTCAAAAGAATAGTCCTTCATTTTTTCGACCAGGAAAGATAAATTTTTGTTGGAACGCACTCTTCCGATGGTCAGGTGCGGGATGAATTTTTCTTTCTCTTTTGGGATTCCCAATTTGCATAAATGTTCCTCCAATTGATCTTCCAACGCTTCTATTCTTTCCGCATTCTTTTCAATGCCTATCCATAAAACGCGAGGCTTGTCTAATCGAGGGAAAGCATCTAAATTCGTCATATCCGCTTCAAATGCGGATAATCTTTTAAAATAATCAGGAAATTCTTTTGTAAGGATTTTTAATTTTTTGGGATGCAGGTTGCCTAAAAATCTTAAGGTCAGGTGAATATTGGTTGGTTTGACCCATTTGACATCCGCATCCGTTGTCTTGAGATGATCTTGAATTGTTTTAAGGGAATTCTGGGTGGAGATTTCAAGTTCAATGGCAATGAAGGATCGGATGGGCTTATCCATGAAATCAGCCTTAATCCAAAAATTTTAATAAAAGTTTGAGGGTAGAATCAACTGCTTGTCTTTTTACATTTAATCGACTTCCTTTAAAAAGGAATTTTTTACAGAGACACTTTTTCTTTAAGCTGATGGCAATGTATACCAGGCCGACCGGTTTTTGCTTGCTGCCTCCTGACGGGCCGGCTATACCGGTGATACCGATACCAAAATCTGTTTTATGTAAAATTTTTACCCCTTGGGCCATGTGTTGGGCAACCTGCCTGCTTACAGCGCCGTATTTTTTAAGTACAGAAGAGGGGACTTTGAGCATTTTTATTTTGGATTCATTGCTGTAGGTGATGAGGCCAAGCATAAAATATTGTGTGCTTCCTGGGATATTGGTAAGGCGGTTGGACAGAAGGCCTCCGGTGCAGCTTTCGGCCACACTGAGGGTCTTAGCTTGTTCTTTAAGCAACTTTGTGATTCTTTTATCAAGATGCATGTTGTTATTATAGAAGAGGTTGTGTCATCTTACAAGGATGTTTTTCTCTGCAAATTCAAGGATGAAAAAACTTGACTTCACAGGATTTTTAGCCTATATTAGTGGCTAGCTTTCGGGAGTTCCTTTTTCCAAAAATGGAAAACGGATTTGGGTGTAAGCCCCAGCTGGTAGTGATCCTTGCTTTTATAAGCAGGGTTAGCCTACGACCCCTAAATGACCTAAACTTTAGGGTGGATCAAGTGACCTTGATGATTGCATCAGGGAATTCTTGAGCCAATAGTTCCGCGCAAAAAAGCGGACGTCCTCCTTTTAAGGGACGACAGCCTAGATGGGAGAAAGCAACGGAAAATTAGTGAGCGTGACTGATTGTTGGACTCTAAAAAAACCTCCGTTGATTCCTTATCCTGAGAGCAATCTCAGGATTTTTTGTTTATGCTTTTGCGAGGGTCGATAGTACTGATATGGAGAATGGGATTATACAGTTAGGTTAAAAATATTAATTTTTGTAAAACGAGGGATTTATTATGTTCAACACAATCGAAGAAGTTATCAAAGATTTACGAGGGGGGGAAATGGTTGTTGTTATGGATGATGAGGGAAGGGAAAATGAAGGGGATCTGTTATGTCCTGCCCAATTCATCACTCCCGATAAAATCAATTTTATGGCACGTTATGCCAGGGGCCTGATCTGCATTCCTATGGAAACATCTCGTTTAGATGAACTGGGCCTTCATCCTATGAAAGATAATATTCTGTCTCATGATCAGCATCAAAATAGCAGTTGCAACTGGGCCATTTCGGTTGATGCCGCCAAAGGCGTCTCAACTGGCATTTCCGCCAAAGACAGGGCCTATACGGTTAAATTGCTTATCAATCCAGATACCAAACCGAGCGACTTGGAAACCCCCGGCCATTTGTTTCCTTTAAGAGCTCGTCGAGGCGGGGTTTTGGTCCGTGCGGGACACACCGAGGCTTCTGTGGATCTGATGAAGGTAGCCGGGCTGTATCCTGCGGGTGTTATATGCGAGATTATGAATGAGGACGGGACCATGGCACGAACGAATGATGTTGTTGATTTTTCCAAGAAACATGGAATCAAAATCTGTACAATTGATAATTTAATCGAATATCGAAGAAAAGGAGAAGAATTCATTAAACGGGCGGTAGAAACAATGCTCCCTACGGAATACGGCGAATTTAAAATGATCGGTTATGAATCGAAAGTTGATGATTTCCTTCATATCGCTCTTATTCACGGAGACATTGATGGGACAATGCCTATTTTGGTACGCGTTCAATCAGAATGTTTGACGGGAGATGTTTTTGGATCCAAAAGATGTGATTGTAATGGACAATTGCATGCGGCGCTGAAAGCAATCCAACAAAGCAAATCAGGAGTTCTTCTTTATATGCGGCAGGAAGGACGCGGGATAGGGCTTCTCAATAAGATGAAGGCCTACAAACTACAGGATGATGGTTTAGATACGGTTGAGGCCAATGAGGCCTTGGGTTTTGCGGCTGATTTAAGGGACTATGGCGTAGGAGCGCAGATTCTCGCCGATTTAGGTGTTAAGCAAATCAGATTATTGACGAACAATCCCAGAAAGATCGTTGGTCTTGAAGGATACGGGCTTATGGTCGTTGAGCGCGTTCCTCTTCAGATACCCGCTAATGAGAAGAATAAAAAGTATTTGAGTACAAAAAAAGAGAAGTTAGGACATATTCTGTAATCGAACATAGAATTTCGAACATGGAATATAGAAGAACTAAGGTTTTTAATTGTCCGATGTTTGAAGTCCGATTTTCGAAGACAAAAATGGACATACTATGAAAAAATCAATTAGAAAAAAAATGAAGAAGACAAGGAATTTGGCGATCGTCGCTTCCAAATTCAACGAATATATTACCCGGAGGCTTCTCAATGGTTGCCTCAAAGAATTGGAAAGAAACGGTATCCCCAAAAAAGAAGTCAAGATTATCTGGGTGCCGGGGGCGTTTGAGATTCCCACAGCAGCATTAAAGTTAGCCAAAAAGAAGGCCATCGATGCCGTTATTTGTCTGGGGGCTGTTATTCGAGGAGAAACCTACCATTTTGAACTGGTCGCCCAAGGAGCGGCGAGGGGGATCAGTCAAGTGTCTTTGATGACGGGCAAGCCAGTCATTTTAGGTGTTCTTTCAACGGACACGGTTAATCAAGCCTTGGCGCGTTCAGAAGAAGATGGAGATAACAAAGGATGTGATGCTGCTTCTGCAGCACTTCAGATGGTTGATATGCTCAAGCAAATATAATTTTATATGTTAAGGTAGGGATTTATGAGAAAGCGAACAAAAGCAAGGGAAGTCGCTCTTAAGATTCTTTATCAGAAGGATATTACCAAAAGAGAAGTGCGCCTGGCCGTAGATAAATATTGGGAGAACGAAGAAGGGGCTGACCAGGAGGTAAAAAATTTTTCCAGTCGTCTTGTTTTAGGGGTGGAAGAAGAATTGGAGTCGATTGATGCGAAGATTTCCGCATATGCGACCAACTGGCAATTAAAGCGTATGGCTGTCATTGATCGCAATATTTTGCGTTTAGGGGTCTATGAATTGTGCTATGCGCCTGATATCCCGCCCAAAGTCTCTATTAATGAAGCCGTTGAACTTGCCAAAAAATATGGTGACACCGAGTCAAGCAAATTTGTAAATGGTATTTTAGACAAAATACACAAAACAGAAATTATTCAAAAAGAACAAAAGTAGTTTAACTGTGACTAAATTCGCGGACCTTCATATCCATACTAATTATTCCGATGGAGTGCAGTCTCCCCAACAGGTGGTGGAGGATTCTCTCTCATGCGGCCTTTCTTGCATAGCGATTACGGATCATGACACAGTCGAAGGCATACAACCGACCATGGATGCGGCCAAAGGCCGTGACCTTGAGGTCATCGTAGGCATCGAGTTCTCAACGGAAATTCATGACCGGGATGTGCATATTTTGGGCTATCTCTTTGACCGTAAGAACGAAAAAATTTCAGAAGGAATTTCGTTATTCCAAAACGCACGGTTAAGACGCATCGAAAAAATGATTCAAAAATTAGAAGCCTTGGGAATTGATAATATCAAGCCAGAAGAGGTTTTTGCTTTAGCGAAATCCGATTCTGTCGGCCGACCTCATTTAGCGGCCCTTTTGATCGAAAAAGGCTGGGTGAAGGATATGCGCACGGCATTCGGAAAGTATCTGGGAGAAAACGGCCCTGCCTATGTTCCCAAATACAAACAGACCCCTTATGAAGCCATCGCATTAATTCGTCAAGCTGGAGGCGTTGCTGTTTTGGCTCATCCGATGATTACCAATAAGGATGAATTGATTCCCAGTTTTATGGAGGCGGGTTTGGTGGGCATTGAAGTCTATTATCCCAATTGTGCCCGCAATGTTATTGAATATTATGAAGGGATTGCAAAAAAGAATGGACTTATCATGACGGGGGGATCAGACAGCCATGGGGATTTTAAGGACAATACATTTATTGGAAAGGCAATGGTTCCTTACAAAATCGTTGAACAATTGCGGGAAAAATGTCCTGGGAAAACAACATGACGGATAGGGATTGCATGCAATTAGCGCTTGAGTTGGCCTCTCGAGGAAGGGGCAAAACCTCCCCTAATCCCATGGTTGGTGCTGTGCTTGTTAAGGATCAACGGATTATCGCAAAAGGTTTTCATCAAAAGTTCGGTGGCCCCCATGCGGAAATCATGGCCTTAAAAAAGGCAGGAATCAAAGCAAAAGGGGCGACCCTTTATGTTACCTTAGAGCCTTGTTTCCATTACGGGAAAACCCCGCCGTGTGTCGATGCCATCATCAAAAGCGGAGTCAAAAAGGTGGTTGTTGCCATGAAAGATCCCAATCCTTTGACGAAAGGAAAATCCATTTTCAAGCTCAGGCGTTTTGGGATTGGGGTTAAAATGGGAATTCTTGAGAAGGAATCGGCTCTTCTCAATGAATCGTTTATTAAGTTTATAACCAAAAAGATGCCTTTTGTGATCGCAAAAACCGCGCAGACCTTAGACGGAAAAATTGCAACCGAGAAAGGTCAATCCCAATGGATCACCTCTTTTAAAACGAGACAATTTTCGAAAATTTTGCGTAACGAGTTTGACGCTGTTTTGGTGGGGATCAACACGGTCCTTTTGGATAATCCTTATCTTAATGCCGTCGGCAGAAAAAAGATAAAGAAAGTTGTCTTGGATTCATCTCTTCAGATTTCGTCCGAGGCTAATCTGTTTAAGTCAACCCATCCTACAAACTGCATCATCGCTGTGACCAAGAAGGCGGATGAAAAGAAAATAGAACATTTTCGAAAAAAAGGTGTGGATGTTATTATTTGTCCTTCCAAAAACAAGCAAATTTCGTTAAAATGGCTCTTAAGAAAGCTGGCTTCAAAAGGGATAGCCAACCTTTTGATCGAGGGGGGAGCCAAAGTCATAGGAAGCGCTTTAAAAGAGAAATGTGTGGATAAGATGCGTATTTTCATTGCCCCCAAAATCATGGGTGATCAGGCCGCTATGAGTTCTATTCAGGGGATAAGGGTTTCTCATGTGTCTAAGGCAATCCGACTAAAAGATATTTATTGTAAGAAGATAGGACAAGATTTATTTCTGGAAGGGTACCTTTAGTATTAAAGAAGAAAGGATTTGTTGTTATGTTTTCAGGGATTGTAGAGGAAGAAGGGAAAGTTCAGGATATTAAAAAGAAAAAAAATTTGTATGTCATTACGATCAGCGCCAAGAAAGTCATGCGGGGTACAAAAATCGGAGATAGCATTTCTGTTGATGGGGTCTGTCTTACGGTCACAAAAAGAACAAAACAAACGATTTCTTTTGATGTGATGAAAGAAAGTCTGGATGCAACGATCCTCAAGTACTACCAACCAAAGAGGAAAGTCAACTTGGAGCGTGCCCTTAAAGTTTCTGATCGCATTGGAGGACATTTTGTATCCGGTCACGTCGACGGGGTGGGTGTTCTTAAGAAAAAAGTAACATTACCGAATTATGTCGAATGGAGAATCTCCATAGGCAAAAAGCACAGGCGCTATATTGTTCCCAAGGGATCTGTTTGTGTCGATGGGGTGAGCTTAACGGTGGGAGTTGTGACTAAAAGTTATTTTGCCATTTATCTGATTCCCCATACGCTGGATGTAACCACATTCGGTAATAAAAGGGTGGGGGCGAAGTTGAATATCGAAACGGATATGCTGGCCAAATACGTTTTAAACGATAAAGAAACTATGTAAGAAAGGAACGACTATGGGACTTAATGTTCAAGAAATTCAAGAGATCATTCCTCATCGATTTCCATTTTTGCTTATTGATAAAGTTCTTGAAGTCAAACCCAACGAAAGATTACTTGCAGTCAAGAATGTTACGGTCAATGAGCCTTTCTTTGTCGGCCATTTCCCCAAAGAAAAAGTCATGCCAGGCGTTTTGATTGTTGAAGCCATGGCACAGGCCGGGTGTGTTTATTTTTATTACAGCAAGAATATGCAGGGCAAGGATCTGATCTATTATTTGGCGAAAGTGGATGCCAAGTTTCGAAAGCCTGTTGTGCCTGGAGATCAAATACAAATTGAGGTGACCACGATCAAGATGATGAAGGCAACTGGGTTTTTGAAAACAGTTGCAAAGGTGGGGGGTGATGTTGTCGCAGAAGCTGAAATTGGGTTTGGAATAAAAGAGGCATAATAATATGAAGAGTAGTATTATTTATAAAGGCCGCATGAAAATGCGGCCTTTTTATATTTTTTATCTGGATATTTAGAATGATTGACGATTAAGTGCGTTGGTGGTAAAATAAATTTTCAATCTACTTATTGTTAACTACGATTGCGGGTTATACTTATGGAGCCAATCTTGATTGGCGAACATAAGTGTTAACCACGATCGCCCTTGATTGTTTTCTAAAGCAAGGGCCTTATTTGTAATTAAGTTCATTTTGTTCTTTATAATTTTACTGTTTTTGCTCCTTACATTTCGTGTCAGGAGCGAAAAAATCTAAGACTTGAGGGTACATTGATACTTTTATTTTTTAGCTCCTCAACACTAATGTGTTATGGAGCGAAATTTTCTAAGACTTATGGTCTCTCTCCCGATTTCATCGGGATCGTCCCATAAGCCTAAGTAAATTTCGGGGAGTAGCGCAGCCCGGCTAGCGCGCAACGTTCGGGACGTTGAGGTCGTGGGTTCAAATCCCACCTTCCCGATTTATTTTTCGAAAGGAGACGAAAATGGCTGATATAGTTGATTTTAGGATTTTTGGTGATGATATGCAGCTTATTGAAATCGAATTGGACCCAGGTGAAGGGGTAAGGGCAGAAGCAGGGGCCATGATGTACATGGAAGACGGTATTGAAATGCAGACCAATACAGGCGGTGGAATGTTTAAAGGATTCAAGCGCATGATCACAGGGGAAAGTTTTTTTATTACGACTTTTATGTTTAATGGTAAAGGAAAAGGTCATGTAGCTTTTGGTGCCCCTTATCCTGGCAAGATTATTTCTTTAGAGTTAAATCAATTGGGCGGGCAATTTTTGTGCCAGAAAGATGCTTTTTTGTGTGCGGCAGAAGGCATTGATATTGATATTGCCTTTACAAAGCGCTTGGGAGCGGGATTGTTTGGTGGGGAAGGTTTTATTTTACAGAAATTGACCGGCGACGGCAGAGCCTTCATTCATGCGGGGGGTACAGTGATCAAAAAGCAACTTCAGGAAGGAGAGACCTTGAAAGTGGATACAGGGTGTTTGGTCGCCTTTTCATCCCAAGTGGATTACGATATCCAATTTATTGGTGGATTTAAAAATGCCCTTTTTGGTGGGGAAGGTTTGTTTTTGGCAAAACTACAAGGGCCGGGCCTTGTGTATCTTCAAAGTCTTCCATTTTCTCGTCTTGCCGATAGAATCATTGCTGCGGCAAATTTCCAAAGAAAAGGGGAGCAAAAAGGGGTTGCCGGATTTGGTGGAAGTATTTTAGGAGATATTGTTTCAGGAAGGTAAAAAGAAAAAACATCAAAGAAAGGATTGGGTTATGACAGAAATTGATAAAAAACAAGAAAGAATATGGGCGATGTTTTGTCATCTTTCTTCCTTTATTGCTCTCTTGGGGTTTTTCTCCGGAGTGGGAATCGGCAATATAGGAATTCCTTTTGCCAATATTCTGGGTCCCTTGGTGATTTGGCTCATCAAGAAAAACGAGTCTTCGGTGATAGACGAGCATGGAAAGGAATCTTTGAATTTTCAAATTTCCGTAACCATTTATAGTTTGCTGGCAGGCTTATTGTGCTTCATTTTTATTGGAATTCCTATTCTATTTGCCATCATGATTGCTTGGTTTGTTTTGGTCATCATTGCATCGATCAAGGCAAGCAATGGGGAATTGTATAAATATCCGATAACGATTCATTTCATTCAATAATTTTTTGTAAATGATACAAGCACACATTTATTATTCGGGGATTGTTCAGGGTGTGGGCTTCCGCTATACGGCGCAAAGAATGGCTTCTCAAATAGGAGGCCTGTATGGCTGGGTAAAAAATTTAAGGGATGGTCGGGTTGAAATCATTGTTGAAGGCCAGAGAAGTGAAATCGAACACTTCATGAAACTCATGGAAGCCCGTTTCGAGGGGTCTATCCGCAACAAAAATCTTAACTATAATCCTGCAACAGGCCAATACGAGAGTTTTTCGATAAAATTCTGAGTAATATTTATGGATAAAAAACAAGCACCAAAAGAAATCGCTAGGCTTTCCTCGGACATCGAGGATCATAACAGGAGGTATTATAATCTTGATCATCCGACTGTTTCCGATAAGGAATATGATGATCTTATGAAGCGTCTCATTTTGCTTGAAGAAAAATTTCCTGATTTGCGTTCTTGGGATTCTCCTACCCAAAGAGTAGGGACCAAAGTTCCTTCCTCCTCTCAAACAATAACTCATCGAAAAAAGATGTTTTCTTTGGATAATACCTATTCTATTGAAGAGTTGAAGGACTGGGAAAAGAGGGTCGTAAAAGGTCTCAAAGGCCAAAAGGTTGAATATGTGGTTGAACTCAAAGTGGATGGTGTAAGTGCTTCTCTTTTATATGAGAAGGGGCGATTTGTTTTAGGGGCAACAAGGGGCGATGGAATGACGGGCGAGGATATTACGCATAATTTAAAG
>Ga0272441_10005305_pt1 | contig 22553 bp, 26 predicted proteins | sample SSMProp6N_FD_193582 | JGI IMG/M metagenome (GOLD analysis project Ga0272441, IMG submission 193582) | Marine sediment archaeal communities from Little Sippewissett salt marsh, Falmouth, MA, United States - SSM-Prop-6N | ecosystem: Environmental > Aquatic > Marine > Wetlands > Sediment ... | reverse complement strand
TCTCCTCCGCCGGCGTGAACACGCGAACCTGGTACCCGTCTTCGGCGGGCGAATCCGAGAGGATGAACGCAGTCTCAGAGAAATGGACTTCACGCGACAGGCGCTGCATCTCTTCGGTACTCAGTGACGCAGCGTTTCGGAAGACGGCAAGCTGGTTGCCCGAGTAGTATCCCTCGGCAAAGACGTCAAGGAGATAGAAGCTACGTTCCATCGGCCTTACACCCCACGGAGAGAGAATCGGGGTGTTGCCACACACGTGTCACCCCTGTTTGGATTGTACCAGATACGTTCTCGAATTGCGGCTACGAGGGCTATCCAGCACTTGGTATGGTGGACGGACTTCGGTATGCTAGCTAACAAGGATGGCAACGCATAGAGGCCTGATTATCGGGGTAGTCGCACTGCTGGCCCTGCTGGTAGTGGGAACCTTCGGGTATGCCGTCATCGAGGGGTGGGGACCATTCCTGGCGTTCTACATGACCATCATCACGCTGAGCACCGTTGGCTACGCTGAAGTGGCTCCAATGTCAGATGCGGGCAGGCTTTTCACCAGCTTGCTCATTCTCTTCGGGCTGGGCGCGATGTTCTACACCGTGACGGCGGTCTTTGGCTATCTTGTTGAGCAGGGTTTCCGGGGTACGCGGAAAAGGAGAAGCATGGAAAGGAACATAGCTCGCCTGACAGACCACTACATCATCTGTGGATACGGACGGGTCGGCGAGGAAGTGGCCGCAATCATCAGTGGCACCGGTTCTCCACTCGTAGTCGTCGACGTCAGCGCCGTTGCAGTTGAGCGTGCCATAGCTTCCGGTCTGCTGGCACTGGAGGGCAACGCGAGTTCCGACACAGTCCTCAGGAAGGTTGGCATCAACCATGCGCGTGCCCTAGTGGCGGCTGCGCCCACCGATGCGGAGAACGTGTTCATCACGCTGTCGGCAAAGCAAGCAAACCCCGATGTATACGTTGTTGCACGTGCCCGCAGCGAGGACGCGGTCCCGAAACTGGAAAGCGCGGGCGCCAACAAGGTGATCATGCCAGTGAAGATAGGTGGCAAACACATGGCCATGATGGCAATGCGGCCACTACTCGTGAGCTTCATCGACACTTACTTCGGACGACCATCCAGCCCCCTGGAACTGGAGGACATCATAGTCACGGAGGACTCGCCTGCCGCGAACAAGACGGTGGCCGAGGTCGAGGGAGACCTGGGACTCACGGTACTGGCCCTCCGGAAAGCCGACAACCGCTTGTTCCCGAAACCGGACGCACAACTTGGCGTGGCAGCAGGGGACGAACTGATCGTACTCGGAGCCAGAAAGCAGCTCGAGCAGGTAGAGACCGAGACTGAGTGAGACATACCGGCAAGATCGCCGCATCGAAAGCGCGAAAGGAACACTGAAATGGCGAGCAATGAAGACCTCTTCAGACGGGCCGAGCAGCTACGCCAGACCCTGAACTACCACAGCCGTCGCTACTACGTACTGGACAGTCCTGAAATCAGCGACCAGGAGTACGATCGTCTTTTTGCACAGCTGAAAGCGCTCGAAGAAGAACATCCCGAACTGCGCACACCGGATTCCCCCACCCAACGAGTTGGTGCGGAGCCAGTCGCCGCCTTCGGCGTTGTCGAGCACGTGCTGCCCCTGCTCAGCCTGGGCAATGCGTTCGACGACGAGGACCTGGCATCGTGGTGGCGCCGCACGTCGGGGCTTCTCAACACTGACGACTTCGCGGTGGTATGCGAGCCAAAGATGGACGGACTGGCTGTCGCGGTCATCTACGAAGGAGGCTTTCTCACGACCGGGGCAACAAGGGGTGACGGCTACCGTGGCGAGGACATAACCCTGAACCTCAAGACTGTACGCAGTATCCCGCTGTCGTTGCCCGAAGGAGCGCCTCCCCGCTTCGAGGTCAGGGGCGAGGTCTACCTACCAAGGGAAGGGTTCCGTAAGCTGAACGAGCGCCGCTCCACCGAGGGTCAGCCATTGTTCGCCAACCCACGAAACGCGGCAGCAGGCTCGCTGAGACAACTGGATTCGAGCATAACAGCCACGCGTCCTCTCGACATGCTGGTGTACGCGCTCGGCTGGGTGGAAGGTGCAGGAGCGCCCGAAACCCACTGGGAGGCGATGCAGTGGCTGGCTTCGATGGGATTCAAGACCAATCCTCTGTCAGTCAGGGCAGGAAGTCTGTCAGAAGCGCAGGATGTGTATGCGCGGTGGAAGGACGAACGTTCTGATTGGCCGTACGACGCCGACGGCATGGTCATCAAGGTAGACTCCCTGGCATCACAGGCCCAACTGGGGAACGTAGGACGAGAGCCGCGATGGGCCATTGCCTACAAGTTCCCTGCGGTGCAGGGAACAACAAAGCTCCTTGAGATTCGGGTCAACGTTGGCAGGACGGGTAGCCTCAATCCATATGCCATCATGGCACCAGTAAGGGTGGGAGGGGTGACCATAACCCAGGCCGCCCTACACAACGAGGACGACATCCACCGCAAGGACATCCGCATCGGTGACACCGTCACCATACAGAGAGCCGGCGAAGTCATACCCGAGATAGTCGGGCCGGTGGAGAGTCTGCGCACCGGTGACGAGCAGGTGTTCCACATGCCAAAGGCGTGCCCCGTATGTGGTGCCGAAGTGGTGCGAGTCGACGGTGAATCCGTCCACCGCTGCACGAATACGGCCTGCCCTGCCCAGGCGCTGGAGAAGATAAAGCACTTCGTGAGCAAAGGCGCCATGGACATCGATGGAGTGGGAGACAAGCTCAGCCAGGCACTGTTCGAGAGCGGCCTCGTGCACGACATCGCGGACCTGTACGCTCTGAAGAAAGACGCACTTCTCACACTTGAGCGGATGGGCGATACAAGCGCAGACAATGTGATGGCCTCGATTGAGTCAAGCAAAGAGCGAGAGCTGGCCCGTGTGGTGTTCGGACTCGGCATTACCCATGTCGGGCAGGAATACGCCCAACTACTTGCAGACACCTACGGCAGCATCGATGCTCTTTCGGTCGCGACAGCCGAGGAACTCGAGCAGATACCTTCAATCGGCCCCAAGATTGCGGAGAGCATCGTCGCCTACTTCAGGCAGCCGGCTAATCGAAGCATCGTCGAGCGGCTACGTGAAGCCGGCGTCAGACTCGAGGGCGAGTCGGTGAAGCGGTCGGCCACAGGACCACTCGACGGTCTGTCCTTCGTCTTCACAGGGCGCCTCCAGACCATGACGCGCCCCGAAGCGGAGGCGCTGGTTGTCTCACTTGGAGGTAGAGCGGCGCAGGATGTGAGCAAGAAGGTGTCCTACGTGGTTGTGGGCGAAGAGGCCGGCTCGAAGGCAGAACGGGCGAGGAAACTCGGCATACCGATCGTCGACGAGCCCACGTTTCAGCGTATGGCAGGGCTGGGCTAGCAGCCGTCCCGCATCTCGTCTATGACGTCTCTAAATACCGGAACGAGATAGGGCGGAATCTCCTCAGGAGCGAAGTATCGAGCGTCGTCGGCTTCCTCTCCCGCAGAAGGCTCCCCCTCGACTACATCCACGAGATACGTGACGACCAGCATGTCGCCATACAGTTCAGTGTCTTCGAGCTTTCCAACGCGAAGAAGACGACGTATCTCTCCCTTGACGCAAGCCTCTTCCTCAAGCTCCCGCAGGCAGGCCTCCTCAGGACTCTCGCCGCACTCGACGAATCCTGATGGACAGCCCCAGTAGCCCTTCTTCGGTGGGATGCCGCGCTTGATGAGCACGAATCGGTCGTCCTTCACGGTGACGGCCACAACCACCGGTAAGGGGTTCTCATACCGCACGAAACCACACTGCAGGCAATGTCGACGCACACGTCCGTCGACCAATCCCGACGATAATTCTGCTGCACAGCGCGGGCAGTACTGATATTCTATGCGTGGCATCTATCTCCGTTCCGGCAGCCACTTCGGGCGCGTTCGACAATGATAGCCCCGGTGGGCACCAGCCGCAACGCGGTGCGCGATTATCGATAGAATGCCTGCGAAGAATTACTCTATGAGCAACAACACACCAGGACGAGGCCCCGGAATGAAGGGCGGTTCACCTCCACCAAAGCCGACTCTTGCACAGGCGATTCGCAAGGCGGGGCGACAATTGATGTCCGTCCTTCCCATTCTGACAGGCGTGATTCTATTGGTGGGACTCCTGCGGGTAGCAGTCCCCGCCAGCACAATCAAGGCCGTGTTCAGCGGCGCGATGCTGCGAGACACCGTCTTCGGCTCCCTTCTGGGCAGCGTGCTCGCGGGGAACCCAATCAACAGCTACGTCATTGGGTCACAGCTACTGGAGGACGGGGTGAGCCTTTACGCAGTCGGCGCCTTCGTTGTCGCGTGGGTCACGGTAGGCATGGTTCAGCTACCTGCCGAGAGCATCGCCCTCGGTCGCCGATTCGCGTTGTACCGCAATGGACTCGCCTTCGCGATGTCCATACCCATAGCTCTGATTACCGCCAGCGTGGTAGCGCTGCTGGGAGGAGTCTAGTGACAGGAGAACAACAGGGCCGAAAACAGGGCGGCTCCCCAACCATGCTTCGCAACGGCCTTATCTTCCTCGGGATTGTGGCCTGCGTCTACGCCGCTGTTGCCATATTTGCCCCTGCGACGGCGACCACAGCTCTCATGGCGAGTCTGACAGTCTTCAAGAACGTTGTGCTCCCACTCTGTCTCGTGTTCCTCGCCCTGGTGCTCACTAACCTCTTCCTGCGACCACATCAGGTGGCCAAAATGCTGGGCAGGGGCTCGGGGATTCGAGGTTCGGCGCTCGCTCTAGGAGCAGGCATCGCATCTACAGGCCCTGTATATGCGTGGTATCCCCTGCTGGGAAGCGTACGCAGACAGGGCGGAGGGGCCGCTCAGATATCGGTGTTCATGTTCGGACGTGCCATCAAGCCATTCCTGCTACCTGCAATGGTGGCGTACTTCGGGCTCGTGTTCACAGTGGTCCTCAACCTGCTCATCGCAATCGGGGCATTTGCAGTAGGTTGGATAACCGAGAAGCTCCCGGTGCATGACGACATCGGATGACTTGCTGACAGACCATGGACGCATACCTTGATATCGAGACGACAGGTCTGAGCCCCGTTGTCTGTAGCATCACCGTTATCGGCATCTACCGCCAAACGGATGAGGGATACACGCTCATCCAACTCATCGGAGATGACGTAACCGACGTTGCCCTGGCTGAGGCCCTGGAAGGCATCACCACCATCTACACGTACAATGGCTCGCGCTTCGATCTGGGTTTCATAGAAAGCAAGCTCGGATACCGCCTGCCGGATACAGTGCACCATAGAGACCTGATGCTTGATTGCTGGGACCGCAACCTCTACGGTGGCTTCAAGGCAGTTGAACGCCGTCTCGGAATCGCGCGGAAGCTCACGGAAGTATCCGGGAGAGATGCGATAGACCTCTGGTGGCGCTACATAAACGACCGTGACGACACGGCGCTAGAAACACTCCTCGAGTACAACATGGAAGACGTGGTCAATTTGAAGGAACTGAAGGAACGACTTGAAGCGGAGTAGGTGATAACGAGCCAAGCCGTCATGATTATCGACTTCCACACTCATATCTTCCCCCCCTGGGTTCCAGAAGAGAGAGACCACCTGGCCAAACAGGACCCGTGTTTCGGGGCTCTCTACTCAAACCATGCCGCTCGCATCGCAACGGGCGATGACCTCATACGGAGCATGGATGAAGACGGCATCGACGTGTCGGTCGCGCTGAACATCGGCTGGTCTTCACAGGAGTTGTGTGCCAGAACAAACGACTATCTGCTCGATGTTGCCAGCCACCACCCGAAGAGGGTGGTCGCGTTCTGCGCGGTGCAGCCTTCAGAGCCCGAATCGGCGGTCCGAGAGATAGAGAGATGTGCAAGAGGCGGCGCAAAGGGAATCGGGGAACTCAGGCCGGACGCCCAGGGGTACACGCTTGCCGACGAAACGATAGCCCCTGTGATTGAGGCCGCGATGGCCCTGAAGCTCGTGATACTGCCGCACATTTCCGAACCGATGGGACACATGTACCCGGGGAAGGGCGTTGTCAGGCCCGAGCAGGCCTACGAGTTCGCCATGCGGTATCCAGCGGCTCATCTCGTGTGTGCGCATTGGGGAGGAGGACTACCCTTCTACGCACTCATGCCCGAGGTCAGGCGAGCACTCGCAAACGTCTACTTCGATACGGCCGCATCGCATTACCTGTACAGCCGCGAGGTGTTCCCTACTGTGGGCAAACTGGTGGGAACCGAGAAGATGCTGCTCGGCTCCGACTTCCCGCTCATACGGCAATCGAGAGCGGTTGCTGAGGTTGAACAGGCGCAACTGAGCGAAGATGAGAAAGCAGCTGTTGTTGGAGGAAATGCGGCTCGATTGCTCGGCATTGGGGGCACAGAGTGAGCGACAAGCAGTACGTTCGCGCATTCATAGCCATCGAGCTTCCTCCATCTATACGGAGAAGCCTCTGGGATATTGAGCGCACGCTCCAGAGTCGCCCGAGCAGAAGCATCAAATGGGTCCCCGAGGGCAACATCCATCTCACGCTGAAGTTCCTGGGAGACGTGCCAGTATCACAGACTCCAGACATCACCGCCGCAATGGATAGGGTGGCCTGCAAGGTCCAGCCTGTGCACCTGCATGTCACAGGACTCGGCGCCTTTCCCGGTCGAGCGCGGCCGCGCGTCATCTGGGCAGGGCTCGGAGGCGACACCGAGACGCTGGCTACAATGGCCGCCGGAATCGATGTCGCCCTCTTGGAACTTGGCTTTTCGAGAGAGACGCGTCCATTCACTCCTCACCTGACCCTCGCTCGCGTCCGTCCCGAGGCGCCTGCATCAGAGATAAGCACCATGGGCGAAGCCCTAGCTTCCACCCGGATTCCGGAAGGGCTCGCATTCATCGCGGACGGCGTGACCCTCATGAAGAGCGTACTGAGCCCCGAAGGAGCGAGCTACTCGAGACTGGCCACTGCCAGCTTCGGCAGTTAGTGTCCCCGAAGCTCTTCGGTTTGCGGGTCAATCTGGCTTGGGTTATAATCTCTCGATATCAGAGGTTTGGGAGGAGGATAACCTTGGACAGCCTTTCTTTCCCGAAATGCCTGAAGTGTGGCTCCGGTGATCTGGTTCCGTTGTCAGACTTCGGAAGCCAAGGTGCGACGATCAACTACAAGGCCTGGGTGTGTACGAATCCTGACTGCGGTTTCAACATTAAGATCAGGAACGGAGAGATATACCTCAACGAGCCCATCCTGAGTGGTGAGCTTCGCGCCCGCAGTCACTAGCAGACGCGGGCAAGTACATCCTTGCTACGTGTTGGCGGTCTCGTCAACCTGGCTCTAGACTGCCTGTTCCCTCAGCAGTGTGTTGGCTGTGGTCGAGTGGGCAGCTTCCTGTGTGCCGACTGTTCGGCACATCTTCCGTACTTGTTGCCTCCCATCTGTCCGCACTGCGGACAGCCCCAGGCAAGCGGAATGCTGTGTCCGGACTGTGCCAGCCGCATAAGCTCGGTCCTGGCCATCCGTTCTGCGTTTCGCTTCGAGGGCGCGGCGAAATCGGCGATCCACGAGCTGAAGTACCACAACGTACGCGCGCTCGCTCCGACCCTAGCGCACTACGTGTCTCCGCTCCTGCAAAACGTCGGGTTCGAACCGGACATCGTCCTCCCCGTACCCATGCACAGGAGCCGCCTTCGCAAGCGAGGCTACAACCAGGCAGCACTCCTTGCCAGGGCGGTTGCGGACGAACTGGAACTCCCTATCCACTTCGGCTCACTTGCCCGAACCGGGGCCGCGGTGAGTCAGGTCAGTTCCAGCGGTGGCGAGGCGCGGTGGCGGAATGTCGAGAGCGCCTTCATGTGTACAAATGGAACTGTCTCTGATAAACGAGTACTACTGGTTGACGATGTATGCACCACTGGTGCCACAATTGAGGCATGCGGACGGGCACTGCGAACTGCCGGAGCCACCGAGATAGTGGCTGTCACAGTTGCCCGAGAAGTGTAGTTCAAAGGGGAGGTAGACATGAATCTACGAGTACTTGCCAAGAACGACATCCATATCCCCCCTGCCGTTGAGGACTACGCCATCAAGCGCGTCAGCAAGATGGACCGTTTCCTACCCAATGTTGACTCAGGCAAGATCGAAATCTCCGAGGAAGGCATCAGGCGGCCGGACCAGCGGTTCACCGTACAGGTAACGCTGGAAAGCAACGGGGTTATTATCCGAGCCCAGGAACACGCCGATGACATGCGGTCAGCCATCGACAGAGTCTCCGATGCCCTCACGAATCGCATCACCCGATACAAGGGAAAGCGATTCGAGCGCAGCAAAGAATCCGTGCGAAAGATGGAACCCATCTTGGAGCTCGACGAGTCTGCAACTGAGGAGCCCCATCGGGTGGTCAAGACGAAGAGGTTCACCGTGAAACCCATGCCAGTCGATGAAGCCACCGAGCAGATGGAACTGCTGGGCCACGATTTCTTCCTCTTCATCAACTCCGAGACAGGCAACACGAATCTCGTTTACAAGAGGAAAGACGGACACTACGGGCTAATCGAATCATCCGTCTAGGTGGATGCTGCTGGAGTACGCGGTCTTCTCAACAAGACTTGGCTGGATGGGCGTGGGGCGACGCACTGGTTGCGTCGCCCGCGTCGTTCTACCCCGCTCTCACCGGGACCTGGTACTGCAACAACTGGAAGGTTCCTTATCGCGGAGTGACGCCTCTCTTGTCGAGGTGCCCGCAGAGGCGTTCGGCTCGCTTCCGGGACGGCTCATCCGTCAGATGGACGGTGAGCGCACGGAATTCGATGACGCCGTCGATAACAGCGACTGGACGGCCTTTCGCACGAGGGTATGGGAAGCCACACGAACAATCCCGTATGGTGAGACTCGCAGCTACTCCTGGGTTGCCGGACGAATCGGCCAGGCGAACGCGCCTCGCGCCGTGGGGCAGGCTCTTCACAGCAATCCGGTACCCGTCATCGTACCCTGCCACCGCGTGATAGGAGCCAACGGGGCACTTGTGGGCTTCGGTTCGGGTTGCGACCTGAAGGCGCGTATGCTGGAAATCGAGCGAGAGAGCCTGGAACAATCAAGCCAGCGTGAATGAGCCGACAGGTAGCGTATCTTCGAGCTCTCGTTCGAGTTCAGGCCCACACGCTACTCCCGCGCCAGGAATCTCCAACTCGTGAGATTCGCCAGACCGGGTGGAAATGACCAGTGAGACGTGGTCTTTGCCGGGATGCTCCCGCAAGAGAGACATGACTTGAGCCAACATCTCCACGTCTGCCTCGACGTCCCCTGATTCAGAAATGCGGATGGTGAGTTCGCGCTTGCCAGGACGAGGCTTCTTGGGCTTTCCCGTGGGCACGTAGCGTTGCGCCTGCTGGCAGCTCAACGTCGTCCGGCCGTCTCTCACCCTCAGTTGTCCCCTCACCAGCACTATCGCGCCCTCGTTCCAGAGTCCTCGTGTGGTCTCGTGCAAGCGTGGCCAGACGGTCACTTCGAGTGTCCCGCTGGTGTCCTCAATCTCGGCTACCACGAATGGCTTGCCGTCGCGGGTATACGACTGCCTCACATCCCCGACCATACCGGCGATAACTACCTCTCCATTCCTGTTCTCAGAGCCAACACCGACGCACGGCCCCGTGACTATGTCCGTTAGCTCGTCCGATATCTCCTCCATCGGGTGAGGAGAGAAGTACACACCCGTGAGTTCTCTCTCCCAGGCAATCTTCTCGCGAGCAGACACCTCCGGTACTGAGCCGTTCAGGTGCAACTCAATGCCAGCCGATGAATCTCCCAACACATCGAACATCGAAGTCTGCCCCGCATCCCTCGACCTCTGCTCGCTCTGAGCAAGGGAGACAATTCGATCAAGTGATGCCAGCATTGCCGCCCGAGTTCCCATAGAGTCGAAGGCTCCTACCCGAATCAGGCTCTCCATCACCTTCTTGTTGGCGCCACGCGTACCGACCCTTCGGCAGTAGTCCTCCATCGAGGAGAACTCTCCATCCTCCTCCCGAGCACTCACAATCGCGTCAACCGGTCCCTGGCCGATGTTCTTGACGGCCGCAAGCCCGTAGCGAACCGATGGAGTGCCGTTGTCGTCTTCTATCGTGAACCCTGCCATGCTGTGGTTCACGTCGGGCGGGAGGACTCGCGCCCCCATCTTGTGGCATTCGTCAACAGCCAGGCAGACCTTGTCCGTGTTGTCGTAGTACGTGTTCAGATAGGCTGCCACATACTCGATCGGGTAGTTCGCCTTGAGATAGGCACCCTTGTATGCTACCAGCGCATAGCTGACGCTGTGAGCCTTGTTAAATGCGTAGCCGGCAAAGGGTTCAATCAGGCCGAATATCTCGCGTGCGAGGCGGGCACCGATGCCGTTCTCCACAGCACCCGCAACGAAGGTCTTCTGCTGCTCCTGCATGACCTCCGGAATCTTCTTGCCCATCGCCTTCCGGAAGATATCCGCCTGCCCCATGGAGTATCCACCGAGGATTCGGGCGATAAACATAACCTGTTCCTGGTAGACGATCACACCGTACGTCTCCTGCAGGATTCGCTCCAGGTCGGGGTGCGGGTAGTTGACCGGGGCAATGCCTTGCTTGGCCTTGATGAAGGTGTCTATCTGCTCCATCGGACCGGGGCGATACAGGGCTACCATGGCCGAGATGTCGGCGAACATGGTGGGTTTCAGTTCATGCAGATATCGCCGCATCCCCTTGCTCTCAAGCTGGAAGATGTCCCTCGTCTCGCCCGAGGAAAACAGAGCAAACGTCTTCGGGTCATCGAGCGGGACGTGCGAGTAGTCGATGTCTACCCCATGACGTTCACGTATTATGTCGCGTGCCTTCCCCAGAACGGTCAGGTAAGACAGCCCCAGGAAATCCATCTTGAGGAGGCCCAACTTGGCGATATTCCACATGTTGTACTGAGACATCAGATTCTGCTGAGTGCCCTTTCCAACAGGCTGCATCGGCGCGTACAGCACCAATGGGTCTCGTGATATCACAACCCCTGCGGCATGCGTGCTGTGATGACGAACAAGTCCTTCAATCCCACGCGCGGAGTCGAGAAGCCGGCGCACGTCGTCATCGTTGTCATACGCCTCCCGCATCTCAGGCACTTCGGCCAGCGCCCTATCAAGCGTGATGGTCAGCTCCTGAGGGACGAGCCGCACAATGCTGTCAACCTGTCCGTAGGCCATGCCGAGGGCGCGACCTGCGTCGCGGAGAGCGGCACGGGCACCCATAGTCCCGAAAGTGATGATCTGGGCGACGTGGTCCGTTCCGTATTTGTCGTTGACGTAGTTGAGCATCTCCTCACGACGTTCGTCCTCGAAGTCGAGGTCGATATCGGGCATTTCGCGCCGCTCTATGTTCAGAAAACGCTCAAACACAAGCCCGTAGCCAATCGGTTCAATATCGGTGATATCCAGGCAGTACAGCACGAGGCTGGCCGCAGCGCTGCCTCGAACGCCATAGTTGATGCCGGTGCGCTTGGCAAAGCTGACGATGTCCCAGACGACCAGGAAGTAGTCTGCAAAGTGCGTCTGCGTGATGACGTCAAGCTCATAGTCGAGTCTCTCTCGCTGTTCCTGAGTGGGATCAGGGAAGCGCCTTGCGAACCCCTCCTCGCAGAGAAGTGACAGGTGCTGCTCGGCGCTCTGTCCCTCGGGCAGATCAACCTCGGGCAGGTGCAGTTCACCAAAGGTGAGTTCAAGGTCGCACTTCTCGGCGATGCGCACAGTGTTCTCTATGGCATCCGGGATGTCCGCGAACAGCTCCGCCACCTCTTCGGGACTACGAAGGTAGAAGTAGTCCCCCGCCATCTTCATGCGCTTCTCTTCGTTAACATTCGCGTTGGTCTGCACACAAAGCAGGAGGTCGTGAATCTCCGCGTCCTGGCGCTCGATATAGTGGACATCGAAAGTTGCCACCAGAGGCAGGTCCAGCTTGCGCGCCATGTCGATGAGGATGGGATTGGCGTACTCAAGGTCGGGGATAGGATGCCGCTGGACCTCGACATAGAACTCGCCGTTGAAGACCTCCCTGTACCACTTCGCGGCTGCTTCCGCGTCGGCTTCCCGCCGCTCAAGAATGAGGCGAACCATCTCACCGCTGGCACAACCGGACAGGGCAATCAAACCTTCGCTGTACTCCTGGAGCAGCTCTCTGTCCACTCTCGGTTTGTAGTAGAAGCCCTCGGTGTGCGCTCTAGTGACCAGTTGCAGAAGGTTGTGGTAACCTTCCGTGTTCTTCGCAAGAAGGGTTAGATGGTAGGGATTCCTTGTCTCCCTGCTTCGGCGGTCCGTCTCCGCAACGTAGACTTCACAGCCAATGATTGGCTTGATACCGGCGTTGCGTGCGGTCGTGTAGAAGTCGATCGCCCCGTACATGTTCCCATGGTCCGTGAGGGCGATACTGTCCATGCCGAGTTCCGCTGTGCGGGAAACGAGCCGCGGAAGACGACACATTCCGTCCAGCAGGCTGTACTCGGAGTGAACGTGGAGATGAACGAAGGCCGGAGCCATCGGCGCGATTATAGCACGGGGTCCCTTGCCCCAAGAGGCAAGCCTGAACGGTGATTTGCGATGTCTAGACGACTCCTCACAGTACTATTAGTTGCTCTCGTGCCGGCCGTGCTATTGAGCACGGTCATACGAATTGAGATGAATAGCGCGGGCCTGTACTGCCGGGGCTTTGAGACATACTCAGTAAGCCAGGTGACAGGCATCGACGGCGTGGAACTGGAGCCGATTCCCAGCCACCTGATCCGCTACTTCAACGGGCTTGAGAACAGCGCCCAGATGCAGATTCCAAAGAGCGATGGAACCATATTGACGCTATTCCATGACTACGAACTCGTCCATCTGGACGATGTGAGAAAGCTGTTCGCGCTGAACTCGATGGTCCAATCCCTCGGGCTACTGGCCCTCGTGCTGCTGCTGGCGTTCGCCATGACCAGCGGTGCTCGTGAACTGAAACAGGGGGCGCTTGCAGGACTTCGCCTTGGCGGATCGATAGCACTGTTCGGACTCGTGGCTTTCGGGGTCCTGTTCGCCACGCAATTCAACACGATGTTTGTAGGTTTTCACATGCTGGCCTTTACAAACGAGTTCTGGCTGCTCGACCCTCGAACGGACTACCTCGTGATGCTATTCCCAACAGGATTCTGGGAGGACGTCTTCTTCATGGCCGGCGCGCTTACGGGATTGCTGGCGCTCTGTATCACCATCGGGGCGTCATTGATCGAACGCAGGATTTCGGGCTAGGGCACCGCCTGAGGCCGACGCTAAGGATGTATAATGCCCACAGCGCAAGTTCAGGGCGCATGTCTCGCGGAGGTTTGACGATGGATTTCAACCCGGTCGTAGTACGACAACAATCATCCGGCACCTACCCCCCGTACGTACCGACATTCACGGTCGTCAAAGAGTACAACGACATCATCCTGGAATGGAGCGCAGAGAGCCACATAGCAATCATCACACTGAACCGGCCGCAGGTGCAGAATGCGCTCAGCCCGACCATGCTCGAAGAAGGCATAGATGCACTTCGCCTCATTCAGGACAACGACGCCATAAGCTGCGCCCTGCTCCGACCTTCAGGCGAGCACTACTGTTCCGGGGGCGATTTCAACTCATTCGCGCACAAGGATCTGCTGACACAACGCTGGTACTTCGAATTGACCCCCAAGTTCCTGCAGGCCATGGCCAGTTCGACTGTCCCCGTCATCAGCGTTGTCAGGGGCAACTGCTGCGCTCTCGGCGTTGCGCTGGCCGGCAGCAGCGACATCGTCCTCGCATCGGACACGGCAGGGTTCCAGCTTCCGGGCGGAAACGTGGGATTCGGTTGCTACACACCAACCGCAGGAGTGTACAAATCTCTGCCAAGGAAGATGATGGCGGAGTTGCTTCTCACGTCCACGCGTCACTCGGCCGAGTGGGCGCATGATGCAGGGCTCGTGAACCACGTATATGCTGATTCGGAACTTGACCAGAAGGCATGGGAGATGGCCAAGACCATTGTCGCAAACGCCCCGCTGGTTGTCCGCTGGGAGAAACAGTTCCTCAATTTCGTCCTGGACGTGGACGAGAAGCACGCCTTCAGGTACGGCATCGACTTGATTACCATGCAGTCGCTGACACGTGATGGCAGCGAAGGCCAACACGCCTTCCTTGAGAAGCGCAAGCCCGTGTGGCAGGGCCGACAAGGCGGCTCGGCTCGCGGCGACGTACACGCTCCCGAGGAAGAACACGTCTGGAAGGTCGGCAAGGAAGTCCGTCGCAAATAGCGAACCAGTGGTCAGACTATGGCAAAGCAGTCAGGCAAGAGAGGCCGGGAGGTCACCATGGCTACAGACAAGGACAAGGCAGTTGAGCTGGCAATCGAGCAGATAGAACGACAGTTCGGTCGCGGTTCGCTCATGCGTCTCGGTGAGGTTGCTGCAAAGCAGCAGGTGGATGTCATTCCTACCGGTTCCCTGTCGCTGGACCTCGCGCTTGGCGTGGGCGGTCTTCCCCGCGGAAGGGTGACGGAGATATACGGGTCCGAGTCGTCCGGAAAGACCACCCTTGCGCAGTGCATCATCGCGCAGGCCCAGAAGAACGGCGGCTACGCGGTGTACATAGATGCGGAGCACGCCCTAGACCCTGCCTATGCAGCATCGTGCGGCGTGAACATCGACGATTTGTACGTGTCTCAGCCAGACACGGGAGAACAGGCACTGGAGATAGCCGAGAAGCTCGTAAGCAGTTCCGGTGTCGACATCATTGTTGTTGACAGCGTGGCGGCTCTTGTGCCGAAGGCCGAGATCGAAGGAGACATGGGCGATTCTCATGTAGGACTGCAGGCACGTCTCATGTCACAGGCGCTTCGGAAGCTCACCGCAGCCATCAACCGCTCCCACACTTCAGTCGTATTCATAAACCAGCTTAGAGAGAAGGTCGGCGTCATCTTCGGCAATCCGGAAGTCACCCCCGGCGGTAGGGCACTGAAGTTCTACAGCTCGGTGCGCATCGACCTGAGGCGTGGTGAGACGCTGAAGAAGGGTTCCGAGATTATCGGTATGCGTGCCAAGGCACGCGTCGTGAAGAACAAGGTGGCCCCGCCATTCCGAACGGCTGAGTTCGACATACTCTTCCACCAGGGCATCAGCAAGGAGGGCGATCTGCTCGACCTTGGCGTCGCCGGCGGCGTCATCAAGAAGTCCGGGGCTTTCATGACCTACGGCGACCACAAGCTGGGGCAGGGCCGCGAGAACGGGCGGGAATTCCTGAAGCATAACCCGGAAATCTCCGCCAAGCTGGAGAGCGAAATCCGAGCCGCCTTCCAACCCAAGCCCGCCGCTGTAGAGCAGGATGCGGCCGAAGTTGACGCCCAATAGAGGCTCCGACAGCGACAACCCCGCAATTGGCCCGCAGGAGGAACGCCGCAAGGCACTCATCAGTGCCTACCGTCTCCTGAAGCAGCGGCCACGCAGTACCGCCGAGATTTCAAGGCACCTCGAACGCCTTGAGTTCGGCGCAGACACGATTTCCGCAACGCTGGAGACTCTAGGTTCACACGGCGAACTAGATGACCGCGCTTTCGCATGTGCATGGACTGACAGCCGCATGAGGTTCCGCCCTCGCAGTAAGTGGCTGATTCAACGCGAGCTGGAATCCAAGGGAGTCGACGCCCACCTGGCACAGGACGCAACTGAAAACATCGACGACTACGCTGCCGCCAGAGAACTCGCGCAACGCAGGGCGAGGCAGCTACACGAACTTGACCGCGCGACCTTCATCCGACGACTGACACGATACCTCGCATCCCGAGGGTACGACCGCGGCATCACAACACGGGTAGTGATGGAGATGCTGCCGAAGGACTCAACCTCGTAGCAGGCGCTGCGACATGGTAAACTATTGAGTCCACGACCTTCGGCAGACGTGAACACCTCGACTACCACGGCAGATCTGCCGAGCACTTCATGACTATCAGCCACAGGAGCAACACATGACTGATTGGAGTTTCGCCATCCGGATCGCTGCTGGCGGCTTCGGCATGGTATTCCTGCTACTGGCGTTACTTGCCATCATGGTATCTGCAGGGGCGAAGCTAATCGCTCGCTCAGAGAAGGGCAAGGGCGAAGGCTGATCGTGGCCCTCTTCCGGCAGCAGGCGCGGCATCTAAGCAGCATCACGGAGGACACGCATTGTTTGGTCTACTAGAGAGTGGTTTCCAGCATTTCTACTGGGGCAACGCGATTATGCTTGCCATCGGTGGACTCCTCATCTACCTCGCTATCTCTCGCAAGATGGAACCTCTGCTTCTCGTACCCATCGGGTTCGGAATGATCCTGGTGAATCTGCCACTCGGCGGCATGATGGACTACGAGATGAACCTCAAGGCTACGTCCTCCGGGACCGTGGTGAGTGTCCAGACTGAGGAAGGCGTTCGTTTCGGCAAGGACGCTGTGCTTGTTACTCTCGACAATGGTGATGAGATTATCAGCCCTGTCTTCGGAAGGGTTGACTCCTATATGGTCGCCGCGGGAGACCGCGTTGAAGAAGGCGACGTCGTCGCAGAACTCATCACCCAGGAACAGACGAACCAGGACGAGTATCCCACAAGTCCGATCGGCCTCCTGTCACGCATCTTCAAGTACGGGGTCATGTGGCAGATTCTGCCGCCATTGATGTTCCTGTGCCTTGGCGCGCTGACTGATTTCGGTCCGATGCTGGCGAACCCCAAAACACTACTGCTAGGTGCGGCGGCGCAGTTCGGTGTGTACCTGGCGTTCTTCCTCGCGCTGACGGTGGGCTTCAGCCTTCCTGAGGCATGTTCTATCGGCATCATCGGAGGGGCGGAGGGCCCAACTACGATTTACGTGACATCGGTGCTGGCGCCGCACATCATCGGCGCAACAGCCGTCGCGTGCTATTCCTATATGGCCCTGGTGCCCGTCATCCTTCCTCCTGTCATCAAGCTCCTGACCACCAAGGAGGAGCGAAAGATATACATGAAGCCGCAGCTCAGGGCTGTCGGCAAGCTCGAGAAGATACTGTTCCCAATCGCGACCACTATCGTGGTCATCTTGTTCGTGCCGTCATCGGCGCCGCTGATGGGCTGCTTCATGGTCGGCAACCTTTTCAGGGAGTGTGGCGTCGTCGACAGGCTCTCCAACACTGCCCAGACCACCCTCGTGGACATTCTGACCATCTTCCTCACGCTCGCAATCGGCGCGAGCATGCCGGCCGAGAACTTCCTGCAGCCCAAGACGTTGCTCATCCTCGTGCTGGGTGTAGTCGCGTTTGCGAGTGCCGCAGGCGCGGGCGTGCTCCTTGCCAAGTTGATGAACCTCTTCTCGAAGGAGAAGATCAACCCGATGATTGGTGCAGCAGGCGTTTCCGCCGTTCCGATGTCGGCGCGCGTTGTCCAGGTTCTCGGACAGAAGGAGAACCCTCGCAACTTCCTGTTGATGCACGCGATGGGTCCCAATGTGGCCGGCGCCATCGGCGCGGCCATAGCAGGAGGCGTGTTCCTGGGCATACTGGGGTAGCACCGAGCAACCAAGTAACCTATTCACCAACCAGGGGGGTATGACAATGGCTGAAGCGAATGATGCAGCAGCGAAACTGAACGAACTGGAAGAGAAACGGGCAAAGATACGCCTTCACGGTGGCGAGCAGCGCGTCGAGGCGCAGCATGCCAAGGGCAAGTTGACTGCCAGAGAGCGAATTGCCCTTCTCCTTGACGAAGGTTCGTTCGTCGAATATGACGAGTTCAGAAAGACCCGGTCCGTCTACTACGGCCTGGACAAGCAGGACCTCCCTGCCGATGGCGTCGTCACCGGTGTCGGCACCGTCGATGGCCGTAAGGTGGCAGTGTACGCACAGGACTTCACGGTCGTGGGTGGCTCTCTTGGAGAGACGCACGCACTGAAGATTGCCAAGATGCAGGACCTTTCCCTCATGATGGGCATCCCCTGCATCGCAATGTTGGACTCGGGCGGAGCGCGCATTCAGGAAGGCGTGGATGCACTCGACGGCTATGGACGCATCTTCTTCAGGAACACGCGCTCGTCAGGCGTTATTCCCCAGATATCGATAATCCTTGGCCCTACGGCTGGCGGTGCGGTGTACTCCCCCGCGATAACTGACTTCGTCATCATGACGCGCAAGTCGAGCACCATGTACATCACCGGCCCTGCGGTCGTGAAAGATGTCCTCTCGGAGGAAGTAACCCACGAGCAACTCGGAGGCGGTCTTATCCACGCCCAACGTAGCGGTGTGTGCCAGTTCCTGGCCTCAGACGATGAAGGAGCGATTGCCACAGCGAAAGACCTGCTTTCATACATGCCACAGAGCTTCCGCGAGCAGCCTCCGCTGGGAGAGACCAGCGACCCGGCAGACAGAGACGATGTCGCCCTGCGCGACGTGGTCCCAGCTGACACCAACAAGCCATATGACGTCAAAGACGTGATACACAAGGTGGTCGATGACGGCCAGTTCCTGGAAGTCCACCGTCTCTACGCGCCCAACATAGTCGTAGGATTCGCCAGGCTGAACGGTCGGCCCATCGGTATCATCGCCAATCAGGCCAAGTTCATGGCCGGCGTGCTGGACATCAACGCCTCGGACAAGGCATCAAGGTTCATTCGCTTCTGTGATGCGTTCAACATCCCCCTGCTGACCATGGTGGACGTGCCCGGCTACATGCCTGGCACGGCGCAGGAGCACGGCGGAATCATCAGGCATGGTGCCAAGCTACTCTACGTCTACTCGGAGGCCACAGTGCCGAAGGTAACCCTGATACTGCGCAAGGCCTACGGCGGCGCATACTTGGGCATGTGCTCCAAGTACCTCGGGGCAGACATAGTGATGGCGTATCCAACAGCGGAGATTGCTGTAATGGGGGCCAGTGGTGCTGCCGAGATTATCTTTGCGCGGGAGATCAAGAACGCCGAGAACCCTCAGGAGGTTCGAGCGCAGAGAATCGAGGAGTACAGGGCCCAATTCTCCAATCCGTACCGCGCTGCGGAGCGCGGCTCGGTTGACGACATCATCGACCCGAAAGACACCAGAAACAAGCTGATAAGGGCCTTTGAGGTCCTGGAGACAAAGCAGGAACCCTATCCAGCCAAGAGACACGGAAACATCCCTCTGTAGCGCGCTCAGCGCAGTAGAGATGGCGGCGAAGCGTATCGCCACCGGTCTTTCTACTCTTGTGTGGGCATGCAGAGACTAGACAAAGACTTAGGAGGGTCAACACAATGGCATCAGAGCTTATCTCTTCTCCACTTCCCGGCAAGGTACTCAGCATCAAAGTAGCGGCAGGTCAGGCCGTGAAAGAAGGCGATCTCCTTCTCACCATCGAGGCCATGAAGATGGAGAACGAGATAGTTGCAACGATCGACGGAACCGTTGCCGAGGTGATGGTCTCCCCAGAGGCCACGGTCCAGATTGGCGACAGCCTCATCTCCATTGACGAGGGCTAGCGTACTGCTGCAGAGGGCGCGCACCTTGCGGTGCGTGCCCCGAACGCGGTATAGTATGTGAGTTCTTGGGCCATTAGCTCAGTCGGCTAGAGCACGGTCCTGATAAGACCGGGGTCTGTGGTTCGAGTCCACAATGGCCCACTTACTTTTCCCCACACCACCACCACTTAACCCACACGCGCCGCAAGCGCCTGTGCGGTCGTCCTACTGGTCTTCCCAGGCTTCATTCGCGGACAGGTTATAGCTGTCGAACAGCTTGCCCGCCAGTTCATCGATATCCCGCGACACGCCAGCCTCGAAATAGCGGAAATAGCAGTTCTCAGGGGGAGGAGGCTCAGTCAGCCGAGTAACGAGTCTCTTGCGCAGGTTTGGCACCTTTCCCAGGCGCCACAGGCTCTTCCCCTGGGGCGAGAGGTTGCAGATCTCGTAGATTCCCTGCGATTCGGGCGCTCCTTCAACGTTTTCCAGGCTGAACCTCAGCCAGGGTTTGTTTGCTCCCATTCTGTACGATTCCTCCTCGAATACGCAGGGTCCGGGCAGAGGACACACTCGCTCCGCTATGAGAACGAAGCGTCATCTGCGCACGCAACGCGGTGTCATCCACCCTATCGTCCCAGCCAATGCGGACCACCCCGGAGACAAACCACCACCCCACAAGCATCAACCTTCGCGAGTTTCACGCCCGCGGACTCCCGGCGAAGGCGAGTACGTGGTTACCCATCCTCGGACGTTTGTCCTGCGACGGCGCCATTGCGCGAGTAGCACGGACGATTGTGATGTCATGTTACGGCATTGCGAGACACTACTCAACGGGGTAAATGCTGCAATCGGCACTTCGCCCCAAAACGCACGTCGGCGCATGGCGCAGCCCAGCCCGGAGCAAAGAAAACAAAGGGGTGGCGACCCGCCTGGCCGCCACCCCCGAATTGACAGGAGACGAACTGAAATACTAGCGCTTGGTGTACTGAGGCGCCTTGCGTGCGCGACGAAGTCCGTACTTCTTGCGCTCCTTGACGCGAGGATCCCGTGTCAGGAAACCCGCCTGGCGGAGAGTGGGCTTCAGAGCCTCACTTTCACGCACCAGGGCACGCGCAATACCATGACGAATAGCGTCGGCCTGACCACTGATGCCGCCGCCGGCAACCTTGACCTCAACGCGGAACTTGTCCGCCATCTCAGTTACCTCAAGAGCCGCGACAATCTTGGCGCGATGATCCACTCGCGTGAAAACCTCGGTAAACGGCTTGCCGTTGACGGTGATTCCACCCTCACCGGCGTAGAGTCTTACCTGGGCGATTGCGCACTTGCGCCGACCTGTACCCCAAACGTATGCTGCATCACTCATTATTCGCTGACCTCACTCTGGATAAGCTGACCCCTGTGCGGATGCTCCGCTCCCGGATAAACTCGCAGTTTGCCGTACATCGCGCGTCCCAGCGCATTGTGAGGCAGCATCCCCTTGACGGCATGCTCGATGATACGCCTGGGATCCTTGGCCATCTCATCCTCAAAAGTAGGGGACTTCAAGCCACCCGGGTATCCCGAGTGCCTGTAGTAGATTTTGTCGGTCCTCTTCTTGCCAGTGACGGCGACCTTGGCCGCATTCACGACGATAACGTAGTCACCCACGTCCATGTGAGGGGCCCACATCGGCTTGTGCTTGCCACGAAGCAGTACTGCAGCCCTCTCGGCAACATCGCCGAGTATGGCCCCATCAGCATCGATAACATGCCACTCTCGCTTTATATCTTTCTCTTTCGGGCTATACGTTCGCATCGGTTAATCTCCCAACATCGATGCGGTCCGGGTTACAAAGGGCAGGACACTCGCATATCTCACCTCCACAAGGCTCAATCCCTGTGGTGATGCCGCGGGCCCTGCAACGCCCTGCCGACCGCTATCAATCAAATCCGCAAACTCCTCAACACTGCACTTGCCAAGGCCAACCCTCAGCAACTGTCCTACCGTGTTGCGTACCTGGTGTCGCAAAAACGCGTTCGCGACCATCCAGAAGTGTACGACTTCTCCGCTCCGAGAGACCCGTGCCTCAGCAACGTTCCGCACCATCACGCCGGACTTATCCAGCGATGTAGCAAATGCGCCGAAATCGTGCGTACCCTGCAGATACCTGCACGCCTCTCTCATCCTCCCCACATCCAGCGCCTGTCCTATTCGGAGGGCGAATCTCTCCTGTAAAGGTGCTCGAGACGCTCGACTGACGATACTGTAGCGGTAGCTTCTTCCTATCGCCTTCCGTCTTACGTCGAAATCGTCTTCAATCGGGCACACACCGCGGACGGCAATCTCACCAGGCAAGTAGTAGTTCAAACCTCTCACGAGATTGGAGACACTGAATCTGTCACCAACCCAGAAGCTCACTACTTGTCCCTCGGCATGTACCCCCGTATCCGTCCTACTGGCGGCCTGAATCCGCCTCTGCACTCCAGTCAGCTTCTGTAACGCTGACTCCAACTCATCCTGAACAGTTCGCCCCCCTGTCTGCGACTGGTATCCCAAGAACGGGGTGCCGTCGTACTCAACCAGGGCGGCGTACTTTTGAAGAACCACTACTCAACAAGCTCGAGCTGTGCCATCTCGGCGGCATCGCCGTGGCGCGGCCCGATACGCACGAGACGTACATAGCCACCCGGCCGGGTAGCATACCTGCGAGCCAGATCATCAAAGGTCTTCCTGATGATCCGCTCCTGCGTGACGAACTTCAGAGCCTGCCTGCGAGCGCTGAGATCTCCCGCCTTACCCAGCGTGATTATGCGCTCCGTCAGGCTCTTGACCTCTTTCGCCTTCGCGAGAGTCGTCACCATTTTCTCGTGGTCGATAAGCTCGGCCACCTGATTCCGGTACAGGGCCAGCCGATGCTCGGTGGGCCTATCCAGCTTTCGTCCTGAAACTCGGTGTCTCATTTGGCCTTCCCCTTAGTCTTCTCAGGAATGGGGTACCCAAGGCCCGTGAGCAGATCCTGCACTTCGGTCTGAGACTTCTCGCCAAAGCCGGGCAGCGGGGGTAGTCCATCCCGCGTCTT
>Ga0272441_10005303_pt1 | contig 22558 bp, 21 predicted proteins | sample SSMProp6N_FD_193582 | JGI IMG/M metagenome (GOLD analysis project Ga0272441, IMG submission 193582) | Marine sediment archaeal communities from Little Sippewissett salt marsh, Falmouth, MA, United States - SSM-Prop-6N | ecosystem: Environmental > Aquatic > Marine > Wetlands > Sediment ... | reverse complement strand
CGCTCTCTACGGGATAATTTATTACTTCTTTAATTTCTTATCACCCAGATCGTCTTCCATGACATCACGGTTTGCTTATGAATTTTGATACCTTGGACATTGCACCTGACTTTTTCAGGAAACCCTAGCTAGTGGCAGATTGGCTATGGGTGCTGGAGATGATGAACTTTTAGCATATTATTTACAGACAACTAATCAGAATTATGAACACTCATTTTTTAAAGAATCAGAAGAAGATATTACAGGAGTAATTATTGGTGAAGGTCTCTGGGAAGATTACTCAAAACATCCTTCGCGGTTAGCACAGATAAAAGCTAATGAGATTAGTTATTCATGGGATACATTGATAGAAAAGTTTATATACCATATTACAACAGGCACATCGTACCGAATGTCTCATCCAGATCTTAAAACCCAAGAAAATGTATTCCGTTTTTTAGCTAAAGAAAACAGAACTCGTCGACGTTATCTTTCAAAGTCTATTCATGACTTGCTTGCAAAAACCCCCGATAACACTAAAGCAACAAGACTTCTGTTACCAACTTCACCTGGTGAACCATATTATCTTTTTTTGCTTCTTCCTAGACCTAAGGACATACCTCATGAAGAATACCGTGATGTACGTGGAGGTTTATTAGAACGACATATTAAAATCACTAAACTTCAATATCCTGAAGCAAAGGACATAATAGGCATAGCAACTGAAACAGGCTTTGTCGATGAACGCTCAGAAGATTGTATTTATTATGATGCAAGGGAATGGACTCAAGAAGACGAGGAAGAAGCAGAAAAAGATTTAAAGGAGCTGAAAGAATTAGGTATGTATGGCAAAAGACATATGTTCGAGAGCAAGATCAAAGAATATCCGGATTATCTTGATACACCAGTTAAAAAAATGAAGGGCAGAGATAGAAACAGTCCTTGTCCATGCGGTAGCGGCAAAAAATTTAAAAATTGTTGTGGTTCATAAATCTCAATAAGTTAAAATAGTAACCTGAGACAAAAGATCATTAGACAATGGGTTTATATTACGTTCCATGTAGATTAAATAAGCTCCAAGTGAATATAACTTTCCAAGATCATAACAAGTCTATGGGACTGGAAAACCATTAATTATTATAAGAAATAATAAGTTCCACGACGGACACTTTCAAAGTACAAAATAACCGAACAATTTATTGGATGACAATGGATGAAAAATCTGGTGGAGCCGAAGGGGATCGAACCCTCGACCTCATGAATGCCATTCATGCGCTCTCCCAACTGAGCTACGGCCCCATGCAACATTGATCAGCTATCATAAGAGCTTACCTGAGTCAACACGATTGGCTTATAATAGTGAATTTTTACGATTGATGGTTTCAAAGCACCTGCTATTGATACTTTCGGTTTTATCAGTGTATCATGTGCCCATGCGTACCGGAACCATGACCACCCCTTTACACGGCGGCAAGGACGGAACGCCCTATCCGGTGGACCGTGGAGTATACGACCGCTCGATTACGATGTTGAAGAGTGCTGTGGAGCGTGCCCGGATCGGCGACAAAGATAAACTCAGCTCAATGAAGAAACTCTCCCGCTTTGTCAGTTAAGTTCCCCGCTCAGTAAATGAATCTGCCCTAAAGTTCTGTCTTGCTGGTCACGCTCTTTTTGACGGCATTGAGTGTATCGGTAAGTACCGGGATCACATTGTCCCGGATATCACCGGCTACGACAATTATCATTATATCGTCACCTACTGACAGATCGCCCTCCTGGACCTCCACGAGAATGTCGATAATGCCGGGTTTCTGCTTCTGTTCAGTGAGGATTTTATCTAAAGCATCATAATCGGCCTTTACGATGATTTTTGAGACCGGTGTGCCGTCACGGGACGTACCCCTGACTACGCCGTTATGGCACAGGATCATGCCTACCTTGTGATAGTCTTGGCGTTGTTTGATCTTGTTGATCATCTCGTTCATATCCATGGCATTTTTCCTTATGTGCATGTAGTTGGTTTACACCCCTGGATATGGGCAAAGGAATGAAAAGTCAACCGCGGTTTTTAAACATATACTGCCCGATTGACCAGGAGCAGAGAATGATTGCATAAAATTGATGGACGGTATACATGATATGGAAATCTTGCGTGTGCTCCATGTGATCAGGATTATTGAGAATAAGGAGACAGGAGATGAAAGAGATTGCAATAGGAAATGCCAGAGTTCAACTCATGGTGGGTGATATCACGGCTCAGGATACGGATGCTGTGGTAAACGCGGCCAATAAACAGCTTGCGCCAGGCGGTGGAGTTGCCGGTGCTATTCATAAGGCGGCAGGTCCGAAACTGTGGCAGGAATGTGCCACTCTGGGAGGCTGCCAGACAGGCGAAGCCAGAATCTCGGGTGCGTATAATCTGCCCAATAGATATGTGATTCACACCGTCGGCCCGGTATACAGCGCCTCTTCCAGTGATCCCGTGCTGCTTAAGAGTTGCTATATCAATTCGCTCAAACTGGCTGATCAGAACAAGGTACAATCGATCGCCTTTCCCGCATTGAGCACCGGCATTTTCGGCTATCCTGTCTATGATGCCGCCCTGGTAGCATTGCAGGCCATATCCGAATATCTACAGGGCGATAGCGGGATCGAACTGGTACGCATGGTTTTGTACAATGAGGCTGACTACAACACGCATGTTGAGGCCCTGAAAAAAATCCAGGCTGGGTGAAGATGAAAGTCATTGCCGTCATTCCCGCCCGCTTTGAGTCCACCCGATTTCCCGGCAAGGCCTTGACCGATTTGGCTGGAAAGCCCTTGGTCCAGAGGGTGTATGAACAGGTAGGATTATGCGAGGGCATTGATGAGGTCCTGATAGCAACCGATGATGAGCGCATAATGTCTGCGGCGAACGCATTCGGGGCAGCAGCAGTGATGACCTCCTCATCCTGCACCTCAGGGACCGACAGGGTTGCCCAGGCTGTCGAAAATGTCGCAGCTGATGCCGTCATCAATATCCAGGGCGATCAGGTCAAATTTGACAGCCATGCGATCAGCACCATGATCGCTGAACTGAGGGACGGCTGTGCTATGGCCACTATCGCTACACCGGCTGCCGAGGAGGATTTGAATGATCCGAACAGTGTAAAGCTTGTCTGTAATCAAAATGGCTATGCCCTGTACTTTTCGCGTGCGTCTATCCCGTATATGCAGACAACACGTCGGTTACCACCACTTAAACATATCGGTATCTACGGTTTCAGCCGCAAGACACTGTTTGAGTTCACGAATCTTGCCCCATCGCCGCTCGAGCTGACCGAATCGCTGGAGCAGCTCAGGGCACTGGAAAACGGCATTCCGATTAAGGTTGTTGTGGCCCAGGGCGAATTTTTCGAGATCAACACCCCGGATGACAAGGACAGGCTTATCAGATGCTGGCAGAGCTGATTATCGTTGCTTACAGGCTGCTGGGGAATATTTTCATCTGGCCGTTGTGTCTGGTTTTACAGCGATACCCGAACTTTTCATCAACCATTTTGCAGCGCTTGGCAATTGATATTGCGCCGGCTCCAGAAGGAAAAAATGTTATCTGGGTGCATGCCTCGTCAGTGGGCGAGGTCAAGGCCATTGAAGGGTTAATTCATGCCATCAAAAAATCCTGGCCTCAAATGCATATATACCTCTCGACCATGACCGCTACCGGCAGACAGGTCGCTTCAAAAATTGAGGGAGTCGACCGGATCTTTGCCTTTCCGTTTGATCTTGACTGGGTGATGCAACGTTACATGAAGATCATAAAACCCTCAATGCTTGTCATTGTTGAAACCGAAATCTGGCCAAATCTGATTCTGGCCGCCAGACGTTACGGAGTGCCGGTATTCTTTGTCAATGCCCGGATGCGCCAGGAATCGTACAATCAATATAAACTCTTCACGTTTGCTTTGCGCAAGCTGCTTCAAGATGTGCACGTGCTGGCCATAGCCGGGGATGATGCCCAAAGGTTTACCAAACTCGGGGCAGGTGAAGTTGAGGTCGTGGGCAATTTGAAGTTTGACGCCGTTGGTGCTGCTGATCCTGATAAGGCAGCCCGAACTCGAAAAGAGCTGGGGCTGGATGCCAGGCCGGTGTTTATTGCAGGCAGCGTGCGTGAAGGCGAAGAGCGCTTCGTGGTTGATGCGATTGCCTATGCATGTGAGCATATCCCTGGTTTGTTTTCACTTGTTGCGCCCAGGCACCCCGAAAGCATTGATGTTATCACCCGTGCGCTCAACGAGAAAAGCTTAAGCTGGGAGTTCAAGAGTTCATATGAGAGAGACAATGCCGATGTGCTCGTGGTTGATACAGTTGGTGAGTTATTCGATCTGTACGGTGCCTCGGATGTGGCTTTTGTCGGCGGCAGCCTCATTGATCTGGGCGGTCAAAATATTCTTGAACCCGTGAGTTGGGGTGTGCCCACTCTACACGGGCCGTTTATGAGCAACTTCAACTGGGCTCTGGATGCGATACAGGGGAATACCGTGATTGTGAAAACGCCACAGGATCTTGCCCTGCTTATGGTGGAGTGTTTTCGAAATATCGATATATATACACAGCTGGGTTTGAAAGCCCAGGAAAGGCTGAATACTCACAGGGGAATAACCGAACGCTATGTGCATATTTTGCAGACGCAACTATAAAGAATAATTCGAGTGTCCTCGTCTGATTATCTCTTTTAAAAAATAACAAAAAACAATGAGTGCCGCTTGCTTTGATTTTACAAATGCAGGCTTTTAAGAACAACCTTTTGTAGAGAACACGTGTCTATTTTGCGCTGTGTAGTTTCCTGGAGCATTCTTATAAAATATTATATTTTTCCAGCTTGCGATACAAAGTGCTGCGAGAGATTTTCAGTTTCTTGGCCATTTCTGATTTTGAAAGATTCAATTTTATAACCTTTTGCATCATCAGTCGTTCCATTTCTTCCAGGGATGATGCTTGGGATTGATCTATTACCGGCGCGGTGTTATCAATGCTGATATCCGCAGGCAGAAGCTCAAATGTCAGTTCATTCCCCGGGGCAATGTTGATTGCCCGTTCAATGATATTCTGTAATTCTCTCACATTTCCGGGGCAGGAATATTTCTTTAAGGCTTCAATAAAATCAGCGTGGATTTTATAATCTGGTTTGTTCATCCTTTCACTAATTTTTTTCACAAAGAAATCGATCAGAAGCGGTATGTCATCTTTTCTCTCTCTAAGAGGCAAGAGCTTGATAGTAAAAACATTGAGCCTGTAGAACAGATCTTCGCGGAAATTTCCCTTGGCAACCTCTTCCTTTAAATTTTTATTGGTAGCAGCAATAACCCGCACATCGATAATTCTGATTCTCTTGCCGCCAATTCTGGTAACAGCCTTTTCTTCAATGACTCGCAAGAGCGATGTCTGTAATTCTAATGGCATTTCGCCTATCTCATCCAGAAATATGGTGCCTTTATCGGAAAGTTCAAATTTCCCCAGGTTGCCGCCTCTTTTGGAACCGGTGAACGCACCTTCTTCATATCCGAACAGTTCGCTGGAGATCAGCTCTCTCGGGATCGCGGCACAGTTGATAACTACAAACGGTCCGTTTTTTCTGATACTGTTGTTGTGAATGGCCTGCGCGAAAACATCTTTGCCGGTTCCGCTTTCTCCGGTAAGCAATACATTTGAGGTACTTTGGGAGGCGATTTTAGCAAGCCTGAGTGTCTCTATGAAATTTTTATTGTGCCCGATAATGTCATCGTAGTCGACATTCGCTTTGGCCCCGATCATTTTTGTGACCAACGTCCTGGCCCTTGTAATCTCATTAAGGATGATCACTTTGCCCAGAATATTTTTTTCCGGACATGCGATAATATTTGATGTCATGGTATAATCAGACCCGGTTTTATTGCAATATATCCTGACTTCAGTATCGGTCACGGGGGTTTTATTGGTGACCATTTTGAGAAAAATCTTGTTTTTTTCGCCGAAGACCTTGCAGATGTTTTTCCCAATAACCATCTCTGGCGAAAGATTGAACAATCGCTGGGCATTTTTATTGATCAGGGTAATAACGTTTTTTTTGTCGACCGATATCAAGGCTTCCGGAATAGACGCTATCACGGTTTTCTGCAGATTTTCAGCAATCAGGCATTCCGAGGAGGCCTTTTTCCAGTGCAGGAGATTTTCAATAGCATGCGCAGCCGCTACAACCATGCATAAAGTATGAGGATTAGCGTTTAAAAAAGGGCCGGTAACATTTATTATGCCGATAATGTTTCCTTCGTGGTTATGTATTGGCGCTCCTGAACAGGTGTAGTTATGGAAAGAAATGAAATAGTGTTCGCATGAAAAGACCTGAACCGGTCGGTTTAATCGCATAGCCGTACCGATTCCGTTGGGTCCGATTGTATCTTCGCTGGCGCAGGCGCCCGGCACAAAATTTCCTCTTTTAACATTCCGAACGATTGTTTTGTCACCCAACAATTTCATAATATATCCGTTCGAATCACATAGAGAGCAGAAGAAGCCGGAATCTTTTAGATAGTTATTCAGATTATCCAGAAATGGCATGCTGGTAGTGATTAGCTCTGCATTTTTATCGATGACCTCTGCCAGTTTTTTATTGCTGAGAACATGTGCAATCTGTTTTGAGTAGGGATCAAGTTCCAGATTGCTTGCCCGTTCCCACGAATCAAGGATTGTTTCGGATATTATAGTGTTATCTACCGGTAACCCCGAAACAAATCTTTTCCATTGACGAAGCGTTTGGTTGTGCTTTTCTAAAAGATTCTCCATGATGATCGATCTCCTCTCAGTTGGTTTTATGAGGACAATCCAAAATCGTAAAATATAGAATTATATTGTCCTACACTAGTACATATTTTGTTTCAGAATGCAACACTTATCTGGCTAATGGAGTTGGAATACCCTCATTTGTTAAGCAATACATTCTTAAGACAATACATAACAGCATAGATTAAAAGGTTTTTTTGGCATGCAGCCGGCTTTTGGTACAGTGTTTGCTCTATCGAATATAAAAAGACAAAATAATTCAAGCTTTGAAATTAGTGACAAGGTGTTTGCAAAAAAAAAAGAATAAATTGGTAAAAGTGATGAGTTTGACACGCAGAGAAGTTTTAGAACAGCTGGTTCGTCAGGGAATTAGAGGATTATCACGCATAAAGCACGAGTGTCGTTGCTTTGAGTTGTACTGGGCTCTGCGGCGGGAAAATACCTTGCCGATGAATTAGATAATATTATGTCTGAAATTGGGAGAGGGCATTCTGGCCGTAATGACTATAAAAACAAGCATGATTGTTAATTGGTTAAAATAACCCTGCAAGGAGAGCTTGTACCGGAAAGGGGCAATGTAGATGAAAAAACCGAACAAAAAACAATTGATTGAGTTCTATAAGGTGATGGTGCGGATACGCAAGGTGGAACAGAGGCTGATGGATGTCTTTTCCGCTGGTGAAATCCTCGGATTCCTCCATGTCAGTATTGGTCAGGAAGCGGCTCCGGTTGGTGTGTGCGCTCATTTGAATGACGCAGATTATATTAGCACCACTCATCGGGGACATGGGTGGGCCGTGGCCAAAGGGATTGATTTAAATCCTGCTATGGCCGAGCTTTTCGGTAAAAAAGAAGGCTTTTGTCTTGGACGGGCCGGTTCTATGCACCTGGCCGATGCAACAATCGGAATTATGGGTGCTAATGGAATTGTCGGTGGAGGGATTCCGATTGCTACCGGTGCCGCTTTTGCCGCCCAGTATAAAAAAACCGACCAGGTGGCAATAGCTACTTTTGGAGAAGGGGCAACAAGTGAAGGTGCTTTTCATGAAGCTCTAAATTTTGCTGCAATCAAGAAACTCCCGATTGTATACGTATGTGAGAATAACGCATGGGCCGAATTTTCTCCCAAGAGCATACACCTGCCTATTGAGAGTGTAACAGCCAGAGCTCTTGCATATAATATAGAAGCCGTTTCTGTCTCGAATAATGTCCTGGAAATCTTTGATGCAGCCGGAGAAGCGATTCAAAAGGCCCGAAACGGTGGAGGTCCCACCCTGCTGGAAGTTAAAAGTGATCGCTGGTACGGACATTATGTCGGCGATGCCCAGAAATACCGGGGCAAAAAAAGCGTAGAAGAGGCCATGGGGAAAGACTGTCTCCTGAATTTTGAGAAGGAACTCATCAAGGACAAGATTCTCAAAAAACAAGAGATTGAAAAAGTCCAATCCCTCGTTGATGCAGAAGTCGAGGATGCGGTGAATTTTGCCCGTGAATGCTCATATCCTCAAGAGTCGGAAATGCTAGACGGGTTGTACGTGTAGTGTGCCATCATGATTCGTTTTAATGTCAATATCCCAGAGCTTTAGGAGCATACGATGAAAGAAAGCAGATACATATTCGCCATTAAAGAGGCTATGGAAGAGGAAATGGAGAAAGACGAAAACGTTTTTCTCATCGGCGAGGATGTCGGTCTGGCAGGCGGTTCCTTCGGAGCCAGTCGCGGACTGTATGATAAGTTCGGACCGGAGCGAGTTGTGGACACACCTATCAGTGAGCTCGGATTTACCTCTATTGCTGCAGGCGCAGCGTGTTGCGGTCTCAGGCCTATTGTTGAAATCATGTTCATGGATTTTGTTACCTGCGCCATGGACAGTATCGTCAACCAGATTGCCAAGATGCGCTACATGTTTGGAAACCAGAACACGGTTCCGATTGTCATCAGAATGCCTGAAGGGGGCGGTCTGAATGCCGGGCCGCAGCATTCCCAGTGCCTTGAGGCCTGGTTTGCCCATGTGCCTGGGCTGAAAGTAGTAATGCCGTCCACTCCCTATGATGTCAAAGGCTTGCTCAAGGCGGCCATCAGGGACGATAATCCGGTGATATTTATTGAGAACAAAACACTGCATGCCATGAAGGGACAAGCTGCCGAGGCTGAAGAAGATGTGGTGCTGCCGCTCGGCAGGGCTGATATCAAGCGCGACGGCAAGGATGTCACTGTGGTCACGGCATCGAGGCTTGTACATGAATCACTGAAAGCGGCCGAAATTCTGGCAAAGGAGGGAATTGAGCTGGAAGTGATCGATCTGCAAACCATCCAGCCCTGGGACCGGGAAACGGTTTATTCCTCAATCGGCAAGACCCACCGGCTTGTGGTGGCGCACGAAGCGGTTAAGCAGTTTGGTTTCGGTGCCGAGATAGCGGCATCTGTGGCCGAAGAGCTTCTGGATGAGCTTGACGCCCCGATTATGCGGGTTGGGGCACCGTTCGGACCGGCTTCTTACAGTTTGGAAAAATTTTATGTTCCAGGGGCCGAAGATGTCGTCAGTGCTGCAAAAAGGACCCTGGAGAAAAGCTTTTAAGAGAGGAGGCATGTGTAAATGAAGGCTGCCGTCTGGTATGGGAAAGAAGATATCCGGATCGAAGAAGTCCCTGATCTCAAAGTTGGTCCGGGACAGGTTAAAGTGAAAGTCAAACAATGCGGGATTTGCGGTTCCGATCTCCATGAATTCTACGATGGACCTTTTATTATTCCCCGCAAACCCCATCCGTTGACCGGAAGATCCGGCGGCCCGATTATCCTCGGGCACGAGTTTTCTGCCGAAGTTGTCGAGGCAGGAGAAGGGGTTGAGCGATTTAGTCCCGGTGAACGTGTTACGGTGAACCCTCTTATCTATTGCGGACAGTGTCATTACTGCAGAAGCGGGCAAAACATTATGTGCACCAAACTGGGGACTGTCGGTTTTGCATGGGACGGTGCTTTTGCGCAGTTTGGTGTCTATCCAGATTATTCTTTGTTGAAAATTCCTGAATCGGTAACCGACGATATGGGGGCCATGATCGAACCTCTGGCGGTAGCCGTACATGCTGTCAATCGCAGCGGAATGAAGGTTGGTGACAATGTGGCAGTTGTCGGTGCCGGTCCGATCGGTCTTTTTGTACAGCAGGCATGCAAAGCTGCAGGAGCCGCCTATGTCTATGTCATTGAACCGATGCTGGCCCGCCGCGAAACAGCTGAAAAAACAGGCGCCAGTGCAGTTTTCGATCCCACATCTGTTGATGTCGGCAAAGAGATCGGGAAACTGACTGATAGTTTGCGGGCTGATGTGGCCTTTGATTGTGTCGGTAATCAGGCTTCTTTCGACACGGCATTGAAGGTGACCGGCAGAAGGGCAACGATCTGTGTTGTCGGTCTGGCCCTGAAACCAATTGAGGTTCCGTTTATCAGGCTGTGGGGTCATGAAAAAAAGATCGTATTCAGCCAGGGTTATCAGGATGAATTCCCGGCAGCGATAGCATACCTGGGAGATGGAAGGGTGAATGTAGAGGGGCTTATCACCGCTCATATTGCCCTGGATGAACTGGTTGAAAACGGAATAAAGGAACTGCGCGAACATCCGGATAAGCATGTAAAAATAATTGTAAAACCATAGAGACTGGGGGAAGAAGTGAATCTGCAATATTTTGATCTAACCGGAAAAGTGGCGATTATCACAGGGGGTGCAACGGGAATAGGAAGAGGTATCGCCGATGGTCTCGCAGAAGCAGGTGCTACAGTTGTTCTGGGTGCCCGCAGGGTAAATATTCTGGAGGATGCCTGCCGGGAAATTGCCGAACAGACCGGAGCTTCCACCTATCCCCATCGTCTGGATATAACTTCAACCGAGGAAGTAAATGCTTTGGTAGATGATGTTATCGAGAAATTCGGCCATGTCGACATTCTTGTAAACAATGCGGGTGTCGGTGGAAGCGAAAAACCGATTCTGAAAATGAGTGAGGAAGACTGGGATAGAACCGTCAACATCGATTTGCGCGGAATATTTGTTCTGAGCCAGGCCGTTGCCCGGAAGATGGTTGAACGCGGCAAAGGCGGCAAGGTGATCAACGTGGCGTCAATCGGGGGTGAGATAATATTCCCAAACATGTCGGCATATTGTGCCAGTAAAGGAGGGGTGATCCAGCTGACAAAGGTGATGGCGCTCGAGTGGATCAAATACAATATCCAGGCCAATGCAATCCTGCCCGGATATATCGAAACCCCTATGAACACCCATTTTTTTGCCACTGATGCAGGCCGGAAGATTATCAGGAAGAATATTCCCATGGGAAGACTTGGGCAAATGGAAGAAATGAAAGGCCTGGGCATCTACCTTGCTTCCGAGTCGTCTAGTTTCATGACCGGTTCGGCCATTGTCATAGATGGCGGGCAAACCTGCTGGTAACCCAAGGATAGAGGAGGAACCTTGAATGAACGTTAAACAGTACAATACTATCATATTGGAGAATCAAGACGGGCTTGGCTATCTTACCTTGAATCGACCTGAGGTATACAACGCCATCAGCCAGGAGCTTATAGATGAGGTCAGCGATGCGCTGCAAAGGGTTGATAAAGATGATGATATCAAGGTTCTAATCATTACCGGCGCAGGCAAAGGATTTCAGGCCGGAGCTGATATACGTGAACTCTCGACCATGAAACCCATGGATATCCTGCGATGGAATGAGGGCCTTGTCAGGATTAATGCCGCTGTTGAAAAGTTACGTCAACCTGTTATTGCCGCCATAAACGGGGTAGCCATGGGCGGCGGTCTTGAGCTGGCATTATCATGTACCTTAAGGATTGCCGCCGAAAATGCCAAAATGGGGCTGCCGGAAGTGAAGCTGGGTATTATTCCCGGTACGGGCGGAACACAGCGTCTGCCCCGGCTGATCGGCAAGGGCAGGGCTTATGAAATGCTGCTGACCGGTGATCCTGTCGATGCACAGCAGGCCTATCATATCGGCCTGGTAAACAAGGTTGTTCCAAAAGGTGATGCGGTAACTGCCGCTGAAGAAATGGCCCGCAAGATCATGGCGAATGGTCCGATAGCGATCGAGATGTGCAAGGATTCGGTCGAAATCGGCATGGACCTGCCAATAGAGCACGCGGTCCAGTATTCCCAGAAAAACTGTATTACCTGTTTCAGCACCGAGGATATGAAAGAAGGTACCAGCGCTTTCATCGAAAAACGCAATGCGAATTTCAGGGGAAAGTAGTCTGATGAGAAAGAAAGAGAGAGAGGAAGGATACGATGCCAGTTGATATCGTAATGCCGAAACTTGGACTGACCATGACCGAAGGCTTAATCGTCGAATGGCAGAAGAACGAAGGTGACAATGTCAAACAAGGCGAGGTTCTCTTTGTATTGGAGACAGAGAAAGTTACCTATGATGTCGAGGCACCGGAAGATGGAGTGCTTGGCAAGATACTTGTCCGGGAACAGGAGACCGTGCCGGTGGGGGCTGTGGTCGCATATCTTTTAAAACCCGGAGAAAGTGTTGCAGATATAGCTGGAGTTCCGAACGCAGCTTCGCAGCCAGAGCCTGTTTCAGCAAATACCGAGGTTGAAACTCCATCTTCCTCAGCTCCTGCAGTTACCGAATCAGGACAAAGGGTAAAGGCAACCCCGCTGGCAAAAAAGATTGCCAGGCAAAGCAGCATCGATCTCACGACGGTTACAGGTACAGGATCCGGTGGCAGAATTGTCAGGGATGATGTTGAAAAGGCAAAAGACCTTGCCGCTGATAAGCCTGCAGATGCCGCTGTTTCATCCGTGTCGGCCGGCTCAGCTACTCCCGCTGCACAGGTAGAACCGTCACAGGAGGGGAAATTGGTCAAGTTTACCGGCATGCGACGGGCAGTAGCCGGCAATATGATGGCCAGCAAAACCCAGGCAGCCCTAGCCTACATGGACAACAGCTGTGATGCCACAAAAATACAGGAATACAGAAAATCCCTTCTTCCGGTAGTGGAAAAGAAAGTGGGGGTGAGGGTTACGATTACCGATATCCTCATGAAAATCACTGCTGCTGCAATTCGTGAACATCCCGTGATTAATACCAGATGGACAGACGAGGGAATTTTATATCTGCCCGAGGTGCATATGGGAATGGCCATGGCCCTGGATGAAGGACTGATCGTGCCCGTAATTCGCAGTATCAATAACAAGAGTATTGCCCAAGTTGCCAAGGACAGGACTGAACTGATCACAAAGGGTCGCGAGGGAACATTCCTGCCGGATGACATCAAAGGCGGAACATTTACGTTTTCGGCCATGGGTATGTTTGGGATCGAACATTTCACGGCCATTATCAACCAGCCGGAAAATGCAATATTAGCAGCTGCTGCCATAATCGATAAACCTGTGGCTGTTGATGGTGAGATAGTGGTCCGGCCAATGCTGAATGTCAGCCTGACATATGATCACCGTACCGTTGACGGGGCTGAGGCCGGCAAGTTTATGCGTACTCTGAAACAGTTTATAGAAAACCCCATGTTTGCTTTGTGATGCCGGTAGCTTGAAGATCGTGGACATGTACGCATAACCATCGAAAAAACAGAGAGAGGAATGAAATAATGCCAGTTGATATCGTAATGCCGAAACTCGGGCTAACCATGACCGAAGGTTTGGTCGTCGAATGGAAGAAGAATGAAGGTGACAATGTTAAAAAGGGCGAGATTCTCTTCGTGTTGGAGACAGAAAAGGTCACTTATGATGTCGAGGCACCGGAAGACGGCATTCTCGGCCGAATTCTTGTTCAGGAACAGGAAACCGTTCCGGTAGGAGCTGTTGTGGCCTACCTGCTGAGGGCGGGAGAAAGCGCTGCTGATTTGCCTGGAGATTCCACCGCGACATCAGAAGTTCAAGCGGCACCTGCTGCACCTGCGGTAAACACACCCAAGAAGCCTGCCGGAAAAGTAAAACTCACCATAATCGGAGGCGGAACAGGCGGATATCCTGCCGCTATCCGAGCGGCAAGGATGGGTGCCGAGGTGACATTGATTGAAAAAGAATATCTGGGGGGTGTCTGTTTAAATTGGGGCTGCATCCCCACAAAAGCACTGCTTCAGTCTGCAAGCGTTATCAACACTATGAAGTCATCTGAGATATTCGGAGTAAAGTGTAAGGGCTATGATGTTGATTTCAAAACAATAATGGCTCGAAAATCTAAAGTGAGCGAGCAGTTGCGCAGTGGTGTCAAGGGCTTGCTGGGGGCCAAGAAGGTCAAGGTTATTCAGGGGACAGCCGGTCTCGTTGATCCTACTACCGTCAAGGTAGAGGAAAGCGGGGAGATGATCTCTTCTGATGCCCTCTTGATAGCGGTAGGCTCAAAGCCCGTTGTTCTGCCCATAGAAGGAATAGACGGGCCGGATGTTATGGACAGCAATGCCGTTCTGTCAATGACCAGTCTTCCGGCTTCAGTGGTGATTATTGGCGGGGGTGTGATAAGTTGTGAATTCGCCCAGATTTTAAGCAGCATGGGAACCGATGTAACCATCCTGGAACTGATGCCGGCCATCATTCCGGAAATGGATGCGACGCTAACTGACATTCTGCACGAAAAAATGAAAGCATCAGGAATAAAGATCGTAACAAATGCCAAGGTAAAAAAGATCCAGCACAAAAAGAAAGGCGAGAATGTCGTCACCTATGCACTCGACGGCAAAGACATTTCCTGTGCAGCTGAGAAGGTTCTTGCCACGGTCGGCAGAAAACCCGCTCTGGACACCCTGAACCTGGATGCGATCGGGATAGCATGTGAATATGGTGCAATCAGAGTCGATGAACGCATGCAGACCAATGTTGCCGGTGTATATGCGGCCGGAGACATTGTTGGTGGAATTATGCTCGCTCACCTAGCGACAGCCGAGGGCGAATGTGCCGCCAGAAACATTCTCGGGGAAGACTGCAAAATGAGTTATAAGGCCGTGCCGGCCTGCATTTACACCGATCCGGAGATCGCATCTGTGGGCTTGAGTGAAGAACAGGCCAAAAAGGTTGCCGATATCCAGGTCGGTCAGTTCCCTTTCAGGGGCAACGGCAAGGCAATGGTTCTGGGCAAGACCGAAGGCCTGGTCAAGGTGATCGTAGATAAGCAATACAATGAAGTACTCGGAGTGCATATCATTGGTCCGCGGGCTACAGACATGATCTCCGAGGCTGTTTTGGGAATGGATTTGGAAATGACTGCTGAGGAATTGGCGCATGCCATTCATCCGCATCCGACTCTGACGGAGGCGATAATGGAAGCCGGGCAAACACTTGCAGGAGGATGCATCCATATGCCTTGATAAATTTTCAAAATGGAGCGGAAACAAAGTGAATGAGCTAAGATATAACGAAACCGAGGAGGTGGACATATGAATTTTGGATATACACCGGAAGAAGAACAATTTCGAAAAAGGCTCAAAGAGTTTCTCGACAAGGAGATGACCGAGGAAATTGCCAGGCAGAACTGGGAAGATCTGGGGGTTGGATCAGAGGCTCGGGAGTTCAGCAAGAAACTGTATGAGAATGGATTTCTGGGGCTGCCCTGGCCCAAAGAATACGGTGGCCAAGAGATGTCACCAACATACGATTTTATCCTAATCGATGAACTTGGCAAGCGCTGGGGTGCCCACGTACCGCTCGATGTCGGCTATACAATGGTAGGACACACGATCTTGCGCCGCGGCAGCGAAGAGCAGAAAAAGGAATTTATTCCCAGGATAGTCAGAGGAGAAATTGAGTTTGGTCTCGGCTATACCGAACCCAATGCAGGATCTGACCTGGCATCGATGATGATGAAGGCCGAAGAAAAAGAGGATTATTTCCTGATAAACGGTCAAAAGACCTTCAACACCGAATCGCACTATGCAGACTACCACTGGCTGGCGGCCAGAACGGAAAGTAATCCAGATAAACCCAAGTATAAGGGAATCAGCCTTTTTATCGTTGATCAAAGGGCTCCGGGAATAGATATTCGTCCGATGATAACCATGTCGGATGAGCGTACAAATGAGGTATATTACGACGATGTAAAGGTTCCCAAAAGCCGCCTCGTGGGCGAGAAAAACAAGGGATTCTATTATATCATGGAGGCTATCGACTCCGAGAGAAATCATGTATTTGCTCCGGCACGCCTGTGGCCAATTGTTGATGACCTGGTAGCTTATGTGAAAGAAACCTCGTATCAGGGAAAATCTTTGGCCGAAGATCCTTTTGTGCAAAACAAGATCGCCTGGATGGCAATTGAACTGGAAGTGGCTCAGATGCTTGCTGACAATGCAAGATGGCTGGAACTCAACGAACTGCCGATTACTATGGAGCCTGAAATAACCAAGGTCTATCTCTCCGAACTGGAGCAGCGCATGGTGGATGATGCAATGCAGATTCTGGGGCTCTACGGTCAGTTGGAAGAAAACTCGAAATACACTGCCTGCAGGGGCAGAATCGAATGGTACTACCGTCATTCGTTCATGCCCACTATTGGTGCGGGAACTAGTGAGATCGGCAGAAACGTGATTGCGCAGAGAGGCCTGGGCCTACCCAGAGGATAGCAAATTCGTATCAGGAGGATGAGACAATGGATTTCAACTTTACAGACGAACAAAATATGCTGAGGGAATCTGCCCGCGGATTTTGTGAAAAAATGTCACCAATGGACTTTGTTTTGGAGATGGAAAAAGATGAGAAGGGGTATACCCCGGAATTGTGGAACGGCATGGCGGAACTGGGCTGGATGGGACTGATTATTCCGGAAGAATACGGGGGCATAGGTCTAGGATTTCTGGATCTGATCGTGCTGCTGGAAGAAATGGGACGCATGTGTGTTCCCGGGCCGTACTTCTCAACCGTTGTTTGCGGAGCGCTTGCGATAATGAATGCCGGCAATGAAGATCAGAAAACCGAATATCTTCCTAAGATTGCCGGTGGTGAACTTGTTTTTTCGCTGGCTCTGACCGAGCCATGTATGACAAGGTATGATCCGGCATGTATTTCCGTATCGGCCAACAAGAATGGTGATGATTACGTAATAAACGGAACCAAACTTTTCGTGAACGATGCTCATGCGGCTGATTTCATTATCTGTGTTGCCAGGACAGGGGGCGTAATCGATGCCAAAGAGGGCATAACCTTATTCATAGTAGATGCGAAAGCCCCGGGAATTACCATTACCCCCTTGAAAACACTAGGCGGCGATAAGCAAGCTGAAGTGGTTTTTGAAAACGTGAAAGTACCCGCCACGCAGGTGTTGGGTGAAGTTGGTGCTGCATGGCCGGTAATTGAGAAGGTTTTTCAATATGCAGCCGTGGGTAAGTGCGCTGAAATGGCGGGGGGAGCCATGAGAGTTCTTGAACTGGCACTGGACTATTGCCATCAGAGGGTACAGTTCGGCAAACCCATCGGCATGTTCCAGGCTGTACAGCATCTGTGCGCAAACATGGCAATTAATTTGAACGGCAGTAAGTTTATTACTTATAAAACGTCCTGGATGCTCGACGAAGGCACACCATGCATGGCGCAGGTTGCAGCGACCAAGGCCTGGGTAAGCCAGGCATACAAGAAATTTGTTATCTTGGGACATCAGGTATTCGCCGGAACAGGGTTTATGGTTGAACATGAAATGCCGATGTATTCACGCCGAGCCCGTGCTGCGGAGCTGGCATTCGGTGATATAAATTACCACTGCGCCGTCATGGCCAAGGAGATGGATCTTTCTTAAAAGAACTGAATGGGAGGGAAGCGAAGTATGCATCCCTGTTACGGTAACAGCATATTAGCAAAGGAGGAAAGATGTGGATCTAAACAATCTGGCAAAGTATAGGGACAAGTTTGAATTTATTGAAGATGTAAAGAAACGGTCTTTTAATATGGAGATGAATTCACATGGATGTTCGCAGGTGGTTGTTCAGACGTTTCTGGATGTATTGGAGCAGGACAATCTTGAACTGTTCATGGCGGCAAGTCCTTTTGCCGCCGGCATGTCTCTCACGGGAAACAACTGCGGAGCCCTGATAGGCGGTCTGATGATTCTGGGTACTGTTTATGGACGCAAAAGCGTTACAGATGGAATGGACGGGATTCTTGCCGGTATCAGACCTATGCGGAAACTGGTGAAATACTTTAAGGGAGTGCATGCAACAATCGACTGTCGTGATATTACTCAGACTGATCTGGCAGATCCGGAAAAATCACAGGAATACTTTGATGGTGGAGGACTTAAGAAATGTGCCGGTATCATTTCCGATGTCTCTGGATTTGTTGCGGATATGATATATGATGAATATGAAAAGACCAAATAATATCATAAATTATAAATAATTTTGGAGGAAGGCATGAAAGAGCTAAAACCAGGACCTCTGGCTGATATAACTGTATTGGATTTTACATGGGTATTGGCCGGACCGCATGCAACCAAAACTCTCGCCGATATGGGCGCGAATGTTATTAAAGTCGAGCAGTATAAAGTTGGGGCCAATGAAAGGTGGCTGCCCCTACGTGTGACCAATGATGAAATTACGCAGAGTTCCTACTCCATAAACAATAACAGGGGCAAGAAGAGTCTTTGCCTTAATATGAAAAATGGTCCTGGCATGGAATTAATTAAAAAGCTTATTTTGAAAAGCGATATCATTGTTGAGAACTTTGCCCCTGGTGTAATGGATAGATTGAAACTTGATTATGAATCATGCAGGAAAATAAAAGAAGACATAATCTATTGTTCGATTTCCTGTTTCGGTCATTGGGGACCCTATAGCCATAAGCCTGGCTATGATATGATTGCTCAGGGTGCAAGTGGTTGGACAGCACAGAGCGACCCAGAGATTATTGCCCCTGTTTCCATCGGAGATACCACTGCCGCCATGCATGCTTGTACTGCTATTCTGGGAGCCCTTCATCACCGGGAGAAAACAGGAGTGGGTCAGAATATTGACATTTCTATGATGGACTGTCTCTTTTCACTCCATGAAAACACACTGCCCTGGTACATGATTTCTGAGGCAGTGGGCGATCCGGTTGAGCCTATGAAAATAGGAGGAAAGCATCCGGGATACGCTCCCTATGGTATTTACAACGGCAAAAACGGATCGGTTGTTATTGCCTGTTTGACTGAAAACAGGTGGCAGCCACTTTTGGATCTTATGGGACCTGATTTTGACTGGTTGCGGGATGATCCTCGGGCAAAGGATGTTTCCACGCGCTGCAGCACGGATAATGCTCCTGTTATTCATGAGGCCGTGGAAAAATGGGTCATGTCGATACCATCAGTTGAGGAGGCGGAGCGTCTGCTTGATGAAGCAGGAGTACCTTCTCTTAGAGTCAGAGGATTGGTGGAGCTTGCTACTGAAGATCCACAGGTTGAAGCCCGTGAAATGATGCCGAGGGTATATCAGCCTTTTGTCGGCGAAATGTTTATGTACGGCAGTCCATTAAAAATGTCGGAAACACCCTGTGGCATAAGAGGATACGGTCCTTTCCTCGGTGAACATAATAGAGAAATTTTAAAGGATTTTCTGGGACACACAGATGAATATATCGATACGCTCTACGAAGAGAATGTTCTCTATAAAGAAAAAGCTGTGGAAAGGCTCGCGGACGAGCTGAACAAAGATATTAAGGTCTAGATGTTTGAATTCAGACTTTTGATTCTGTTAAAGAACAAACGGTCTGTATGTGAAACAGACGTCTCATACAGGAAGGAGTGATGAAATGTTAAAATTTGAATATTGGGATATGATCCGGCGTAAGATCCGGTTTGATAACCTTGAGGACATGGGTGTTCCGACAGGCGATATGATATGCCGGGAGATAGATGCAGGCAATTATGAATCCGCCAAAGAACTTGCTCAGTATTTTGTACCGGAATCCAAAGGATTGCATGATTTATATTGTGATTGGACCTACGATCTTTTCGACAAGATCGCCAGTAAACACGGTGAAGAAGCAATGTTCGAAATTTTAAAGGAAACACAGAGCACTTGGATGATGCGAAGGACATGGAAAGGGCTTTTAAAAATGACACCCTTTCAGAGGCTTGCGATAAACGCTGAAGTATTCCGAGCACATCGTTGCGGGCCCAGACAGCAGGGTGAACTTGTACTTTCTGAGGATGAAGAGAAATATACTCTCTTGTGCGATCCATGCGGCAGCGGCGGCAGGATGAGACGGGGCGATCCGGTTGATGGAACACCATCCAGGCTCGGGAAACCGTATAATTTCGGCAAAACCTCCAAGCCTTACTGGTGGAGCTGGTCACAGTCGGGTGTTCCCTATTATTGTATTCACTGTGCGGTAAACGAACTCCTGATGATCGAATGGGGCGGGTGGCCGCTGTGGGTAACGGACTATGACCCTGATCCAGAAAAACCCTGCTGCTGGTCATTCTATAAAAAACCGGAGTTTATTCCAGAGAAATACTGGACACGGTTTAAACTTGTAAAACCAGAGACATTTGAATCCTAGGTTTTCTCTGATTCAATTATCATTCCACGGGCCAGGCGGGGTTAACAGGGAAACCCCGCCTGGTTGTTTTATTAAGTGCCTAGGAATATCGGAGAAGGCAGGCAATGATTGCAGTTGATCTCTCACAAATATCATATGATGAAGGGTTGGCTTATCAGGAGAAAGTCCATGCCATCAGGGTTGCCGATGAAATAGACGATGTGCTTTTTCTTCTCGAGCATAGCCATGTAATTACCATCGGGAAAAGTGGAGAAAAGAGTGATTTCTTGGAGCCGGAGGAGAAACTTGTAAGACGAGGGATAGAAATACGCCATTTGAGCAGAGGTGGTAAGATCACCTGTCATTATCCCGGGCAACTCGTGGTATATCCAATCATGAAATTAGAACCGGCGGATATCGATATTCCTCGTTATGTCTGGAATCTGGAAGAAACGATCATTCAAACCCTGGCGGAGTTTGGCACTGAAGGTAAAAGAATCCCGGAAATGAGAGGTGTATTTGTTGGTAATGATAAGGTCGCTGCGGTTGGTATCGAAGTGAGGAAATCTGTAAGCATGCATGGCCTTGCTCTAAATATTAAGGAAGATAAAACATTGTACAGACTTTTTGTACCTTGCGGGATCAGGGACAGAGATGTCACATTTCTTGAAAATGTCTCTGGGTCCGGAAGAATCTTGGACATGGCTGAAATCAAGTTGTGTCTGGTCCAAAAGTTCAGTGAGGTATTCGATGTGGCAATAGCTCCTGTTGTTACTTTGCATGAATTTCAGGAGAAGTATTTAAAAAATCTTTAATGTGATACCCTCAATTGATCAGGTAAATCCGGGACCTCTGAGGGAGAATGTATACTCCAGGGTTCGATTCCGTTCAATAGAAGGAAGTGTTTTAAAGTAATAGACAGCAACAATAAAATAGTTGTTTTCCGGGATGTTAAGCGGTAATTAACCCGGATTATACCAGACGTTCTCTTTTAAAAATATTCTAAATTGCCCCGCTTTTTTATAATTCGGTTTTCTATCAGCTAAGGATGTTGAAGACGGAATATCCACAAGGTCTCACGATAATCTTGTTTTGTTCTCAGCATGACAGGCCTGCTATTTTCAAAGCAGTATATTACTCGTGGTGCCGTTTAATTGCGGATACACGCTTAATCATTATCGACATTATTGGGAATAGTAAATCTCCAGGCGCAGTACCATTCTTCAGGATGGTCATCCGGTGGACAACCAATGCATTCTGTCACTATTCTGGGATCAATTATATTGGCAAATGAGCGATACTCCATAATGCCGGTGGACTTGCATGGATAGTCATCCAGCCCCTTTTGTTTGCGTGTGTCCTGTACCACGCATTCATTCATCTGGAAGACAATACTATGCGGATTAACCTCAATGACAGACTGCACATTTATCTGATGATACATGCGAAAGTTTAGAGCCTGCTTAAGTCCCTCAAGGCCGGCATTTTCAGGCAAAGCCAGTAATTTTTTAATTGACCAGGCCTCAAAAGCACAGAACCGCATAATGGCACATCCGGCACAGCGTTGAGCATCAAGGATGGAATAGCTGTTTTCTACTGCCTGAAACCAGATGCCATCCGCAGTCAACCAGTTTTTGCCAATACCATTGACAAGTGCCAGTAATGTATCTCTACCTACATTAAGCAGCGGTTTGGGAACATTGTTTTCCATTGTAAATCCAAGAATATTGCCGAGTCTTTTAATTTGCAGCGCAAAACTTTTTTCCCAGACTCGATCCATGATTTCAAGTGCTTTTTTAATGCCGAATTGATGTTCGACTTCTCTGAAATACATGGTATGGTGTACCGTTATCTGATACAGCATGCTGATGATAAGTTCCGCCAGTTGTTCGTTGGTATAATCTTCAGGGCTTTCAATAGATTTTAATGTTTTTGACATTACAAACCTCCGCTTGTCCGGAAACAACTGCGGTTATGATGTTTTGAATAAAACAGTTGTTTTTTATCGGAAAAACTGAAATATCGATATTATATTTTCTCAAATATATATTTGAAATCATGAACATTTCCTGGGTAGAAAACCTGTCTTCGGGCTTCAGACCATTATGATACCGCCGTTGACGTCCAGAATATTGCCCGTTATGAAATTCGACGCCTGTGAGACTAAAAAGACAACGACTTCGGCAATGTCCTGAGGCTGACCGAGTCTTCCGAGGGGAACCATTTCATCCTTATATGGTTCGTTTACCGTCATTGGTGTGGCTACAGGCCCGGGTGCGACTCCATTTACATGAATACCGTACTTGATGCCATTTTTA
>Ga0272441_10005302_pt1 | contig 22558 bp, 18 predicted proteins | sample SSMProp6N_FD_193582 | JGI IMG/M metagenome (GOLD analysis project Ga0272441, IMG submission 193582) | Marine sediment archaeal communities from Little Sippewissett salt marsh, Falmouth, MA, United States - SSM-Prop-6N | ecosystem: Environmental > Aquatic > Marine > Wetlands > Sediment ... | reverse complement strand
GCCCGCCGCTGTCTTTTCTGCACCGATGACCGGCATCCCGGGGATATTCTCCGGGAAGGCCATATGGACAATCATCTCAGAATGGCGGTCCGCATGGGTGTTCATCCCATCACGGCGGTACAGATGACCAGCCTGAATGCCGCTGAAGCCTATGGGCTCGGCGACCGGGGGGCTCTGGCTCCGGGGTACAGGGCGGATATCCTCGTCGTTGATGATCTGGAGGATTTCAGAATCAGACAGGTATTTGTTGAGGGCATACAGGTCGCGAAAGATGGAGATCCGGAGTTTGAAGCAGCGGAACCGGATATTTCTCCCGTTCACGGGACAGTTCAGGTGAAGAACTTCACTGCCGATCGGCTCAAGCTTCACCTGGGCGGAGATATCGCGAGAATAATCCGGGTCAAATCCCAGAGTCTCATTACCGAGGAAGTGAAGCGGAAGGTCCATATTGATGAGGACGGCAATTTTTTATTTCATCCCCATCTGGATGTCGTGAAACTGGCTGTAGTGGAAAGGCATAAATCCACCGGCAACATCGGCCTGGGTCTGGTCGAAAACTATAAGCTGGGACAGGGGGCCGTGGCACTTACCATTGCCCATGATTCACACAACATTATAGTAATCGGTGCGGATGATAAGGATATGTATACGGCCGTGCAGGAGCTGATCCGCACCGGCGGCGGTATAACCATGGTTCTGAACGGGAAGGTGCTGGAAACTCTGGAACTTCCGATAGCCGGTTTAATGTCCGATAAATCCGCCGCGGAGGTGAGCACGAAAATTGAGCGAATGCAGGAAACCGCTATCAGGACTCTGGGAGTGAATCCCGAGCTTGATCCGTTCATGACCCTCAGTTTTCTGGCCCTACCGGTAATTCCTGAATTGAAACTGACGGATCTGGGGCTGTTTGATGTACGAAGTTTCTCCTTCACTACTGCCGGAGTTCTGCAGGGAACCGGCACGGAGAGTCTGTAGGATATCAGCACTGCCAGGTCGCCGAAATACAATCATTGTTCGGCTGATCCGGCTTAAGTATAAACCAGAGTCTTGTCCCCGTGGATATGTACATTCATTCTCACCCCGTAAAGAGTCGAAAGATGTTCTCCCGTGAGTACCTCCTTCCTTTCACCGCTGCGGATTACCCTGCCGTCCTTGAGGAGAACTGCATGTGTTGCTAATTCGGCAGCCAGATTGGGATCATGGGTAGTAAGGAGAATGGTCATACCCTCATCGGCAAGCCGGGAAAGAAGGCTGACGATACGGTATCGGTTTCCCGGGTCAAGCTGACTGGTAGGCTCATCCAGAAGCAGGACTTCCGGCTGCTGGACCAGCGCCCTGGCAATCATCAGAAGCTGGTGTTCTCCGCCGGAGAGCTTCGAGGCCCTGCGGTATTGAAGATTCATGAGACCTACCTGCTGCAGGGCCGCTTTTGCGATTTCAACATCCTTCGCTTCGGGCATCTCCAGCTGTCCGAGATACGGGGCTCTTCCGAGAAGGAGGTATTCGATCACCGTGTAGTCAAACCGGACTCTCTCATTCTGGGGAACCAGACTCATCATTCTGCCCATCTGACGCCGGGAATAGGATGATATATCCTTTCCCTTCAGGAAAAGGCCGCCCTGCTCGGGACTTTTCCATCCCAGGCACAGGTCCAGGAGGGTGGATTTTCCCGCTCCATTCGGACCGAGGATAGCGGTGATGCTGTTTACTTTCACTTCCATATCCAGGTCCTGCAGTACGAGGGGGCTGCGGGGCCGGTAGCGGTACCGCAGTTGTTCGGCATTAAGCAAGGCTGTCTGCACTTTCTTTACCTCTTTTTATCTGCCTGCGGGTCAGGAGAATGATGAAGAGCCCGGCACCAAGAAAACTTGTTAACACGCCCAGGGGGATTTCTCCGTCCAGCAGTGTTCGAGCGAGGGTGTCGCAGATAACGATATATATTGCCCCGATCAGGATAGATCCGGGCAGGGCCGCCCGGGCATCGGAACTGAGCAATCGGCGGGAGAGATGGGGAACGATCAGGCCTACCCAGCCTACAATTCCGCTGATGGATATTGCGGCTGCGGTAACGGCGGTGGCGGCTGCCAGGAGAAGGATCCGTTCTCTGAAAGGAGCGACACCGAGGGAGAAGGCGGTTCTGTCATCCATCGAAAGGATATTGAGGCGCCATCGATGACCGAATAGCAGGATCATCCCTGCAATCGTAACCGGCAGAATAGAGTTCACCTGCTTCCAACCGGTTCCCCAGAGTCCTCCGAGCATCCAGAAAGTGATCTCCGGCAGTTCGCTGAGGGGATCCGCCGTGTATTTTATCATACCGACGCCTGAGGCGAATAAGGCGCTTACGGCAATGCCGGCCAGAATGAGCCGGAGCACCCAGCCCCCGAATTTGAAGTGACGGGCTATGAAATAGGAGATCCCCAGGCCGGTCAAAGCGAAGACAGCAGCGGAGAGCTGGATGGCCCACAGGGATGAGGAGAAGGCTACAATGCTGAGAGATGCTCCGAAAGCGGCCCCCTGGCTTACTCCCAGAAAACCTGGTTCAACCAGGGGATTGGCGAAAATCATCTGGAATACCGTCCCTGCCGAAGCAAGGCCGGCGCCCAGGAGTACCGCGGCGATTATCCTCGGCATTCTCAGCTGAAGGATAACCGACCGGGCCAGAGGATCGGCTGCGATCTGATCCAGAGGCATAAGACCGGGCTGAGGATATCGGCCCATGAGTACCGCTATAATAATGCAGCAGAGCAGGGCGAGACTGAGACCGTACAGGGAAAGCCGCTGTCGAAGCAGGATCTTCTCCATAGTTCACCGAACCGTATTTATTGCCTGATCTCATCAAGCCTGGACGCGACCGCCGATCGAAACAGATCATCCTCGAGGCCGTACATATCACGGTAGAAATATCTGATTTCATCCATCATATTGAGGTCCTCGAAGAGTTCTGGATGGAGGATCTGTGCCATCCATTCGGCACCGAGTATCCAGCGGACATCCGGCTGAGCCCAGCTGTAGAAGTCAGCCGGAAAAGCCAGAACCTGTGCTGCTTTCATCGCTTTCAGCTGCTGCCACCGGGAATTATCCGCCAGGCGGGTGAAGAACTCTTCGACGGGTGTACGGTAGCTCGTTACGAAAATGAAGTCCGGGTCCCAGGCGGCGATTTGTTCAAAGTTGACGGTTTTCCAGCCGCTTCCCATATGGGATTCAGCCCATACCGGATTACCGCCGGCGGCTTCCACCTGATAAGTCTGGATCCAGTTCCGGGGGGCGATGTTGAAGGAAGTTTCACCTCCCTTTACGCTGTAGTAGAGAAGCAGAACCCGGGGTTTTTCTTTCTCCTGCAGACTATCGAGTCTTGATTCCAGGCGGTCCGTTCTGGCCCGGAAGAGAGATTGAATCGTTCGGGCACGGTCCGGGTATCCCAGGGCCTTTCCGAGAATACCAATGTCCTGCTGAAAGGATTCGGCTGATTCGAGAGAGAGCGCGATGACCGGAATACCCAGTTTCTGCAGTGCTGTCCCGAGCCTGGGGTAGGCGAGGTCCTTGACGATTACCAGATCCGGTCTATTGGCGATAACCTGTTCCGGACCGACCTCGTGGGGTAGTTGAGGGAGAGCATTGAAATCCTTATCCAGATAGGGAAGGAAATTCCCCAATCCCTGATCGGTATGACCAATGGCCGCGACATCCTTCCGGGCTTCCTCGAAGAGGTAGAAGGCATTGGCGGTGATGAGGGTAGCTCTTCCCGCCAGTACGATCCGGCTGGGTTTCTCTTTAAGAGTAATTCTGTTTCCGAGGGAGTCGACTATTTCTACCGGATACTTCATACCCGGTGAGGAAAAAGCCGGAAAAGCGGTTAATACGATTATGAGAAAGAGAATGAATCTTGGATAGTGAACATTTTTCATCTAAACACTCCAGTAAAAGAACTTCGTGAGTCATTATATACACCCGTATATAATGGCTTGTCAAGGAAAAAGAACATACAATTTCAACATCCGGGATATCTTCCAGGTATGTCTCCCGAAGGGTCCTTCTATTTATATCCCGGGATACTTGCCACTGACCGAGAGGAATAGATACAATACAGCAGGGGGGCATTGCGGATGCAGGTAAAACAAATGGCCGGTCAGGCGAAGAAAGCTCAGATCCACTGTTCGGCCCTGCCGGAAAAGGTAAGAAACTCAGCATTGATGAGGATGGCTGAGATCCTGATGAAGGAGAGGGATGCGGTGGAGAAGGCGAACCGTGAAGATCTGCGGGAAGCTGAAAAGGATCAGCTGGCGGCTCCTCTTCTGAAGAGGCTTAAGTTTCAGGGACCGAAGATCGAGCAGGCCTGCAGAGGGATAGAAGAGGTCTCCGCTCTCCCGGATCCGGTCGGAAGGATTCTCAGCGCCCGGCTTCTCGACGAGGGGCTCAAGCTCTATCAGGTCACTTGTCCCATAGGGGTGATCGGTATGATATTCGAATCCAGACCGGACGCGCTGGTGCAGATGGCAGCTTTGAGCCTGAAGAGCGGGAACGCCGTACTTATGAAGGGGGGACATGAGGCTCTCCGAACAAACCGTATTCTCGTTGATCTGCTTTCCGATGCGGCGGAGCGGGCGGGTATGCCCTCCGGCTGGCTCCAGCTGGTGGAAACCAGAGAGGATGTGAAGGAGATGCTCGGACTGGATGAGCATATCGATCTTCTCATCCCCCGGGGATCGAACCAGTTCGTCCGATATATCATGGATCATTCAAACATCCCGGTGCTCGGACATGCCGACGGCATTACCCATTTATATATTCATGAGAAAGCGGATCTGGAAATGGCTGTAGATCTGGCGGATGACTCGAAAAATCAGTATGTTGCGGTCTGCAATGCTCTTGAGACCCTTTTAGTCGACCAAATGGTGGCCCGGGACTTCCTTCCGAGGCTCAAGGAACGGATGGATGAGCGGGGTACTGAACTGAGGGGCTGCAATCGGACCCGTGAGTACGCAGAGATGAAACCGGCTGACGATTCGGACTGGCGGACGGAGTATCTTGATTACATTCTTTCGGTCAAAACTGTCGACGGAATCGACGAAGCCATAGAACATATAAATACCTACGGTTCCGGTCATACCGATGGGATTGTGACCGCTGATAGAGATGCTGCTGAAAAGTTTATGGCTCTTGTCGACTCAGCCGGGGTTTTCTGGAACAGCAGCACCAGATTTGCCGACGGATTCCGGTATGGCCTCGGTGCCGAAGTAGGGATCAGTACCAACAAAATACATGCCCGCGGTCCGGTGGGCCTGGAAGGATTGACCATTTACAAATGGAAATTGTATGGCAGCGGTCAGAAAGTGGCCGATTATTCCGGGGATACCGGCCGCAGCTTTCTGCATCATGAGCTGCCGCTCCGGATCGATGAGAATGAACGGTCCGGGGAGAGTTAGAGGGTGAGGAATTTCAGACAGGCCAGGCGGATAGTTGTAAAAATAGGAACCAATCTTCTTACCAGCGGCAATTGCCTCAATACAGAGTATATGAATCAAATCTGTTCTCAGATAGCCCGGCTGGTTGAACAGGAATATCAGGTTCTGCTGGTCAGCTCCGGTGCAATCGGCATGGGAGCTGCCGAACTTGGTCTGAAAAACAGCGTGACCGAGGTTCTCATGCGCCAGGCCTGCGCGGCCATCGGTCAGCCCCTGCTGATGCACCAGTACAGGGATTCCTTTCTCCGGCACAAGATCCGTATCGCTCAGGTGCTGCTGACCCGGGAGGTGCTGAACAACCGTAAAACCTACCTCAATCTGAGAAACTCGATTGAGCGCCTGCTTTCCCTGAAGGTGGTCCCTATCTTCAATGAGAACGACAGCATTTCAACAGCAGAAATCGGTACCGCCTTCGGTGATAACGACCGCTTGAGTGCCATGGTCGCGAGCAAGGTGGATGCGGACGTGCTTTTTATCCTCAGCGATATCGATGCTTTATACGATGGTGATCCGAAGGGCCCGCGAAAAGTGCAGAGGGTTCCGGTGGTAGAAACGATCGACAGGAAAATCTTTTCCTACGCTGGAACCCCCGGGAGCACCTTTTCCACCGGGGGAATGAAAACAAAATTGAAGGCTGCCGAGATTGCAGCGAACGCCGGATGCAGAACGGTACTGGTGGACGGACGGGAAACAGATATCCTCGCCCGGGTTCTCGAGGGAGAAGACATCGGAACCCTTTTTCTGGCAAAAGAGAAGCTTTCGGCTCGAAGCCGATGGATTATCAACAGCGTTCCAAAAGGGAAAATCATAGTCGACGATGGGGCCCTCAGGGCGCTGCGCAGACATAAGAGTCTGCTGCCGTCGGGTATCCTTTCCGTCGAAGGGATTTTTCAGCAGGGGGATGTCGTACAGATCAATGAAGAGGCAAAGGCTGTCCCGGCTTACAACAGCACTGAGATTGAGTCACTCCTAGGGAAACACAGCAGCGAGGCAGTACGCTTATACGGCAGCGAAAGAAGGGAGGAGATTGCCCGGCCTGAAGATATAGTTTTCACAGGGGATGACAAAACTCAGGCAACTGAAGACTGAAATCGAAGGGGTACTGCTTAACCGCTTCAGTTTCATGTCGATATTTGGAATATGGGAAACATACTTTTTTTACATGCCATCGGACTCACACCATACGCAACCGATACCTGCGATCAGGAGGGGCTTTCGGCTTTCAGCCGGATTACCGCGAAGATGTTTCAACTTCCGGAGGTAGAACGTGCCGTACTGTTTACGGACCTCCCGGCGGACAAGCTTCAGAAGCACTGGCTCAGCGAATGGGGCCCTCTTATAAGCAGGACCGACTGGACCGTGGATCTGCTCTTCCAGCAGCTCAAAGATGAAAGCGATGGATATGAACATCTGTTTTATGTCTGGGCGGATGCACCGCTGCTCGATCTTGCCCTGGCGGAGAAAATGTACCGCAATCACAGGAGATTCTTCGCCGATTACACCTTTGCGGATGGATATCCCCTGGGACTGACTCCGCAGATTCTGAAACCGGGCGCCCTTGCCCAGCTGATCGAATTAAGTCAGCGGCACACGATAGAAGTTCAGCGGGATTATATTTTTGAAATTCTTCAGAAGGATATTAATGCCTTCGATCTTGAAACTGAGGTGGCTCCGGAGGATCAGAGGATGCTGCGGGTACTTCTCGCCGCGGATACCAGAAGAAACAGCCTCCAGCTGCACCGTATCATGGAAGCCGGAGGCAGGGATGCTCCGACGGTTCAGGCGGTTTTGAAGGAAAAACCTGAAATTCTCCGTACCCTTCCAGCTTATATAAATACTCAGATCACCGGAGGATGCCCCCAGGCGTGCAGTTATTGTCCCTATCCGCAGATCGGCGGTGATATTCTGAACAGACGGGATGAAATGCCCCTGGAAAAATGGAAAAGTCTTCTCGGTTCGGTACACGAGTACTGCGATGACGCAATGATGGGTATTTCACTGTGGGGAGAACCCTCCCTGCATTCAAAGATTGATGATGTTATAACGGCGGTCCTGGACTATCCGGGATTGTCCCTGACCGTCGAGACCTCGGGAGTGGGGTGGTCGGTACCGGTTCTGGAGCGGGTAGCCGATACGTATAAGGCGAAATCCGGAGGTGATCCCTCGAGACTTGCCTGGATTGTCAGCCTGGATTCCGATGAAAAGGAGTTGTACGAGAAACTCCGAGGTCCGCAGCTGGAGGAAGCCCTGTCGGCTATTCAGCTTCTGGGCAGACTCTTTCCCGATCAAGTGTATGTTCAGGCAGTCCGAATGAAGGATAGTGAGGATCAGCTCGATCAGTTTTTCAGACGGTGGAACGACCGTGAGGGGATCGAGGTAATAATCCAGAAGTATGATTCCTTCTGCGGTGTTCTGCCGGAACGGAAAGTAACGGATCTTTCACCCATCGAGCGTTTTCCCTGCTGGCATCTGAAAAGGGACATGGCAGTACTCATGGACGGTACGGTTACCATATGCAGGGAAGATCTTGAGAATAAGTATATCCTCGGTAATATTTTTGAAGAAAGTCTGAAGGATGTGTGGGAGCGCGGAGATGCGTATTACCGGCAGCACCTGAATGGCGAGTATCCGCAGCTCTGCAGGGATTGTGATGAGTACTATACCTACAACTTCTAGTTCCACCAGAGTCCCCTATACAATCGTCGGGGGCAAACGGGAGGACCGTTCCCTCCAGATCAGCCCTCCTTTGAGTATCCTTCTTCTGCACAGGGGCAGCCGGCCGTATAGACAGGAATACTTCCGGGAGCTTCAGCAGCTGGGGAATATTGAGATTCTATCCATCGAGTCCAAAACAAAGACCTACGATGTTGATCTCCTGAGCAGGAAACACCCGACGATACGCTTTCTTATCCTCCGTGAAGAAGTGAGCCGGGGTGAGCAGATAAATATCGGGATGAAGGAGGCTTCGGGACAGTATGTATTTGTCATGTGGAGCGACATGAAGGTCTCCTCACCCCTCAACCCTGAACTGCTTCGGCGGTTTGTGGAGGCGGAACGTCTGTGTACCGTTCCGGTGATTCAGAATACTAAACTGGAGACCGTTCCTTCGGTTATGGTTCCCGCCTTTCATAGAAGGTCCCTCAAGCTCCTGCCCATGCTTCCGCAGCAGAACGGGATGCACACGCTTTTCCCCTTTGATTATTGCGGGGTCTATCAGAAAGAAAAGTTTTTGCTTACCGGCGGATATGATTATTCCATACCCACTCCGCATTGGCAGAAGATGGATTTCGGCTTCCGGGCGCATATGTGGGGATACAATCAGGAATGTGAGACCGCCTTTCGTATCCGCTATCTGGCCACTGAGCCGACGGAGGATACTACTCCTGATAAAAGCTATAAACAGTTTTTTCTGAAGAATCTTACCATCCGCTTCAGCGGTGACCGGGGCGAGATTCCATGGAGAAGATTTCTTTCCTACTATGTACGTTCGGGAAGCTCGTTTTTCACTGCCGTAAAAGAGTTCAAGAAGGTGCGGGAGTGGGCAGCCCTCAACCAGTACCGTTTCAAGATGGATGCCTGGGATGTGACCGAGTTATGGGAAGGACCTGAAGCATGATCCGAAACATACAACCGGGAACTGCCGTATTTCTTCAGGTGAGGCTCGATTCCAGCCGGCTTCCGCGGAAAGCCCTTTTAGACCTTCAGGGCAAACCGGTTATACAGCATGCTATGGAAGCTCTTAAAGAGGTACCCGTTGAAGTGTATGCCCTTCTGACCGATGCGGACAGTAAAGATGAACTGATTCCTTTTGCCGATCAGAGCGGTTTCGATGTATTCACCGGCCCTAAGAATGATGTTCTGGAGCGATATGCCCTCGCGGCCGAGCGGTACAAAGTACACACGATCATCCGTGCCACCGGAGATAATCCCCTCGTGAGCGGTCGGTGCGGGGGGGATATACTTGACCTCCACCTCCATGCAGAAGCTGATTACAGCGGTTTCGTCGGCTTGCCCCTCGGCACCGGGGTGGAGTGCATAAGGACCGGGGCCCTCATGCAGAGTCGAACACAGGCACAGAAACCCTACGACCGGGAACATGTGTGCCCCTTTCTCTATAATCATCCGAAGTTGTTCCGAATCTACCGTCCCGGTGCTCCGGCGGAATGCTGTGCTTCCGAACTCAAGGTAACCCTTGATACCCGGGATGATTACGAACGCATCCGTCAGATTTTTGACGACCTGTATGAAGGGGTACCGATAAACACGGAAAGACTTATCAATTATACCCGGCACAGGTGTTCGGTAACGGGATAAAATCATGGCGCATATGCATTATCTTTTTCTGCCTTCCGTCAGACCCGGGAATGGGACCGGTCATTTGAGGCGTTCCCTTCGTCTGGCGGCGAAGATGAACCATGAGGCGAAGGTCTCCGTGTATATTCCTGCATCAGAGTGGCGGGATGAGTTTTCCCAGTTCCTGATACAGGAAGGATTGCCTGAATCTATCGTTGTCGACAATGAAGAAGAGCTGGGGCGGAGAAATTGGGATTTTACTATCTGGGATCGTCGGGAAACCCGGGAGGATGAATTCCGGGAGTGGAGATCCTTCGGTATTCCTGTCGGGATTGATGAAGGGGGGGCTGTCAGAAAACAATTTCCCCTCCTGATAGATACCTTTCCCCTGCCGGCCTCGATGGGAAAACCGAATATTGGTGATCCGGCATTTCTCCCTCATCCTGAACACAGGAGAGAACCTCCGGAACGTTTCGACAAAGTCATCATCAGCTTCGGGGGGGAGGACCCTGCCCATCTGACCGAGAAAATGACGGCCTGGTTACTCAGGAAGGGCGGATATCCGGCAGAGAGCCTTTCTGTAGTTCTCGGTCCATTATTCGGAGAGAGGGTGCTGCCCGCAGGAGTGCATCTGCTCGAGGCCCCGGAAAATCTTTCTGAACGTCTGGCCGATTATGATCTTGTCTGCACCAGCTTCGGCCTGACCGCCTATGAAGCCGCTGCTGCCGGTACCGGGGTCATTCTTTTCAACCCTTCCGCATACCATAAATCGCTGTCGGAATTAGCCGGTTTCTCCGAGGTCGGGGTTCACAAAATTGATTCCCGGAAAATGGAAAACTGTCTCAGAAACCCTCTTCCTCATATACCGCTCCTGAAGAAAATAATTCCTTCCGAACCCCGGAGTCTAAGTGAATTGCTGCTTTCTCTATCGCCGCCCCAGGTAGATACCTGTCCTGCCTGCGGTTTTCTTGGTACCGTATCGGTTTTCAGGGAAGATGCACGTACCTTCAGCCGATGTTCAGCCTGCGGCACCATGGTACAGCATGATTTTTCCCCCCGGGAGCCGGCCTATAACGAGGAATATTTCTTTGCCGAATACCGGCAGCAATACGGTCGAACCTATCTGGAGGATTTTGATTCGATAAGAGGACTTGCCAGGAGACGGATAAAGGTGATCGAGAGTATGGGTGTTCCGGAGCAGGCCCTTTTTCTGGATGTCGGCTGCGCCTACGGACCCTTCCTGAGGGAAGCTGCAGAATCCGGATACCGGGTGGAGGGGCTGGATGTGGCGGAATCGGCGGTGACCTACGTCAGGGAAACCCTGGGCTATGAAGCGCATTGCGGCAGCTTCGAAGAGTATTCGGATGGAGAGGGACGATTTGATATCATCACCATGTGGTTTGTGATCGAACATTTCAGCGGGACAGGAGAGGTTCTGCAAAAGGTATACAGGCTTCTCAAACCCGGCGGCATCCTGGCATTTTCAACGCCGAATCTCACGGGGATAAGCGGAAGAAAGGATTTGAGGGCCTTCCTGCATGGGAGCCCCAGAGATCATCATATCGTATGGTCTCCGAAGATCGCACAAAAGGTACTCGCCGACTACGGCTTCACAACCGAGCGTAGCATTATTACCGGGCATCACCCGGAACGGTTCCTTTCCCCGAAAAGAAAAGTACCGGCAGCTGTGCAGACGCTTTTCTCTCTCATAAGCCGGGCCGCGGGGCTCGGGGATACCTTTGAAATCTACGCACGAAAGAATGGAGGGGCCCATGGATAAAAAAAGGATTCTCATCCTGGGAGCCGGGGTTATGCAGCTTCCCGCTCTCAGGTGGGCCGTCGATCAGGGCTGGTTTGTCTCTGTAGCGGACGGTAACCCCAGGGCTGTCGGAGCGGCGGCGGCGCACCGTTTTATCAATGTCGACCTGACGGATATTGAAGGGATGATCACAGCTGCGTCGGAATTACAGGCCCGGGAGGGTCTGGACGGAGTGTTTACCGCCGGAACGGATTTCTCCTATACCGTGGCCAGGGTGGCTGAAGCACTGGCTCTGCCCGGCTTATCGCCGGATGTAGCTTACAAGGCTACGAACAAGGCGGAAATGAGGAAAATTTTCCTTGAAAAAGGGGTTGCTTCCCCCCGTTTCTGTATGCTGGAAAAGGAAGATTCGGAGGATAAGGCCCTCGGGGAGCTCCGTTTCCCCCTCGTTGTGAAACCAGTTGATAATATGGGGGCGAGAGGAATACGGAGGATCGATACGGATCATGAATACGGAAAGGCGGTGAAAGAAGCCCGGCGGTTCAGCCGTTGCGGCACGATTGTCGTGGAGGAGTACATCGAAGGACCTGAATTCAGTATCGACGCTCTGGTGAGCGGCGGACGGATACATTATACCGGAATTGCCGACCGGCATATTCATTTCCCCCCCTATTTTATTGAGATGGGACATACAATTCCAACCCGGGCGGATGAGACCATCCTGGCCGGGATAAAAAAGACCTTCGAATCGGCTGTTCATGCCATCGGGATTGACAACGGCGCAGCCAAGGGGGACGTGAAATGGGACGGCACCAGAGCCGTTATCGGTGAAATCGCGGCGAGACTTTCCGGCGGGTATATGTCGGGCTGGACATATCCATACTGCAGCGGCGTTGAACTCACCGGCGCCGCGCTTCTCCAGGCTGTAGGTGCCCCTCTCGGAGGCTTACACCCCTCCCGGAAGTGGTTTTCGGCGGAGAGGGCTTTTATTTCCATACCCGGAATCGTGGCATCGGTGGAACAGGGTGATGCTGCGAAAAGACTTCCCTGGGTGAAGGACCTTTTCGTAAGGGTGAAGAAGGGAGATATTGTAGATTTCCCGACGAACAATGTGGAAAAATGCGGCAATTGCATAGCCTCGGCGGAGGACAGGGACACCGCTGTCCATGCTGCTGAAGAAGCCTGCAGAACCGTATTCGTACGGCTGGAGCCGGGGAATGAGCTGACCGAATCATTCCTGTTCCGAAACGCTCCTTCCTGGATCCCCAGAGCATTCCCCCTGGAAAGGGAGGAGAATATCACAGCATTGAAAAATATGCGGGAGTTCCGGGTCGGAAAAGGCAGTCCGGCCGAAGGATCAGGCAGGGCCGACCCGCCTTTACGGGGACTGCCCGCCTCCCGGGGAACCCGCATCGCCCTTTCTCCCCTCCCTCATATAGAGGGTGAATCCAGTATCGATTGGCATGGCATCTCTTTTTCCCGGGCTCTGGAACTGGTGCAGAGCTATTCCAGGGCTGTACTTGTCGAAGAGGAGAATGATGCCGATATTATACTGGGAAGCCTCTTCTGGAATGCTTTTTCAAAAGGCGGCATTCAGGCGGGAGTCTGGCTCCTGGACACCATTTCTGAAAAGGGTATGAGGGGATTTTGAAATGCGGCTCATGAAACCGTTCCTGTTTTCCTGCATCTTTCTTTTCATTCTCGTTCATATACCCGCGGCGGCTGCGGAATCCGGCATGCCCCTCGGAGAAATTCTCGAGCGGACCGGCGCTCATCTCCAATGGGATGCCATGCGGGGGATCGGACGTATAGAGAAGGGGGAGAAGGTGCTCGTAATCAGTGAAAATTCTCCCTATCTGCTGGTAAATTACAGGGAAGTCCAGCCGATTACCTCCCCGTGGAGAAGCCCTGATGGCGATATCCTGTTTTCTGAAGAGGATGGTAATAAGCTGCTCGATCGATTGGGACTCCTGCCTGATCGAGATGGGCAAGTATATATCTCTACAATAATTATCGACGCTGGACACGGGGGCAAGGATCCCGGTGCCATCGGAAGGTTTTCCGCCGGCAGCGAACAGCAGCTTGTTCGGGAAAAGGACCTGGTCCTCACCGTTTCAAAGACCCTGGCAGAAAAACTCGGGACCCGGTACCCTGAAAAAAATATCGTTCTCACCCGTGACAGAGATGTCTATCTCACCCTCGAAGAACGCACCGAAATCGCGAACGGTATCGAGCTCGGCGAACAGGAGTCGATGATTTTCATCTCTATCCATGCCAATGCATCCCTGAACAGCAAGGCCGAAGGCTTCGAAGTATGGTACCTTCCACCCAACTACAGGCGGGAGCTCATTGATCCTGCATCGCTCGATAAGAGTGCCCGTGAAGTTGCTCCTATACTGAACACGATGCTGGAGGAAGAGTATACAGTAGAAAGCATCCTGCTCGCACGGAACATCCTGGATGGATTGGAAGTAACTATCGGTGATCAGCATATAAACCGGGGCTTGAAGGAAGAGACCTGGTTCGTTGTCCGGAACGCAAAAATGCCTTCCGTGCTCGTCGAAATCGGATTTGTCACACATAAAGAAGAAGCGCTGAAAATGACCAATCTGGATCACTTGATGAACTTAACCGAAGGCATCTATAATGGCGTGTGCGGATTTGTGGAGCACTTTGAAAAACCATTAGCTCTGGAGTAATAGTTGAGAAATCTGGATAGAACTAATCTTGTCCTGGCCGGCTCTTTGGCCCTGCTGCTATTGATATCCGGCGGGTCATATTTCATCTGGGGAAATCACCTGGAAGAGCAGGTGCTTTTCTTTCCATCCCATCAAAATGCGGAAGTGAAAGGTGAAGCGAGACTGCTTCCGAGAAAAAAGACGACGGAAAAATCCATTGAACTGCTGGTGAGGGAACTTTTTCTGGGACCCTTCAGTATAGATTATATGCCGGTAGTGCCCAGGGACAGTAAAATCCGCAGTATTCTGCTGAGGGACGGAACCCTGTATCTGGATTTCAATATTGATATTGTTTTCCAGGAGTCCGCCTCTTCTCTTTCTCTGGAAGAGTCCCTCGATTATATCAGCCGAAGTGTTACTTTTAATTTCCCCAAAGTAAGGAAAATTATCTATTCGGTGAATGGAAATCAGCTGCAATTAACTTCTGAAAGCGCAGGAGATTGAAAAAAAAAGAAAAATCGTTGACAAACGGAACTGGTTCCGTATAATTTTAAATGCAATAGGTAAACTGTTTTAAAAAGGAGCACTGGATGAAACGGTTCGGAATTCTACTTGGTATTATACTTTTGATGGTAAGTTTTTCTGTTACCGCAGAAGAATCGGTTCTCATCGATTTTTCAACACTGACTGCGGATCTTGAAGACGGAAATAACTCGGCTACCCTTGTTGATTTTTCTGACAAAGCGGGCATTGGCTTTTCCGATGAAGAAAAGGAATTAATGAAAACCTCGCTGGCTATCGAGAATTGGAGCGTGGTACTGGCATCTTCATCGAGGACTGTGGAGAATCAGAAATTATCCTATACTCTCGAAGCTCCTGTAAGGGAAGACGCTCAGAAATTCGCCGGAGAGACTGTAATGGGTATCAGGGTTCATTTTCCGACGGAACCTTTTAACTCCTACGCCATCGTGGAGCCTCCCTTCGAGATTCCCGCATATATGCAGGTTGATGAGCAGGACAGAGAAGGAAGGAAGTTTGAAAACTACGGCGTCATCAAGAACGTAGGGGCGGTGAAAAAAATCTCCATGAACGTATACGGTTCGAATTTCCCCAACGGAATCGGTATTATCATTGAGGATCAGAACGGCCGCGAACAGAATCTCTTTCTTGACTACATGAAGTTCAGAGGCTGGAGAACTCTGGGTTGGGTTAATCCCAACTACATCGACGATGTACGGAACCGCGAGCTGGTAAGTCTGCCTCTCTACCCTCGAATGACACCGATGAGGAAGCTGAAAGGCATTATCCTCTATCGCGATGCTGCACAGGACGGCGGTGATATCATCACCTATATAAAAGATGTGAGTATGACTTACGATCTTGCCGTACTGCCGGGTACTACGGATATCGACAATGAGTCGCTGTGGGGAATTCTTGAGGAACGTGAGGAATCACGGAGAACTGCGGAATGGCGGAAACTTGGAGAAATCCAGGTCCTGAGAGCTCTTGAACAGAGAAAACTTCATCAGGACGAAGGTGAGGTCGAAGAGTAGGTCCGGACAGAAGATCATATAGCCTTACGGGGCATTTCTGCTTGATTTATACTCTCAAAAAAATGAAATGAATTATCACAGGCTACCCGAATTCGGGTAGCCTTTTTTTTGCAGTGATTCTGAAACCGGGGATACAGTGAGGCAAGCTTCGGATCTCACCCCTTCTGTCAGCATCCTGCAGATCTTCCTCCTCCTGTCCGGGCTTGGGATATCTCCAGGATCGGGGACACTCATTAAAAGGAAAGTTCAGCTCCGAAGGCGCATCTGAAAAGATAGATCCCGATCCCGCTGTCGGGAAGATTCAGGGCATTACCGCCGGCGCTGCCAAAAGAATAGATATTACTGTCCAGCATGGTTAACAGGGTAAAATCCGGAGAGAGTTCAATCCGAAAATCCGTACCAAGCGCAAGGGAGTTGAGGGTATTGCTTTCCTTTGAGCTGCCTTCAAGAGAATAATTTCTATCCAGTTTCTGATAGGCGAAGGAAAGAAGTACCCGCACAGGCACATTTTTCTGAAAAATATCAACCTGATATGAATATTCGGTGAAAGAGTCATCGACTTCGAGGTCGTCCGTTTGCTGATTTACATAGCGTTTGGTAACCAGATGAACGGAACAGATTGCATGGGGTATATAATATCCGAGGGCAATTTCATTATGTTCCTGAAGGTAATCTCCGGCCTTCGTAAAACGGGCAGCGATTGAACTGTCGGAACGGAAAGATGCAAAGGCGGTACCGGGGAAATCCACACGCACACCCGTGGATATTCCGTTTTTCATTATGGTTTCCCGGGAATTGAAAAGCCCGAAAAAAGGACCGACTGAAATGGTGTAGAAATCACGAGCATATTCGAAGGTCGTGTAGGTTGTATACCGTAATATAGGATCGTACTGGAATCCGGCGTTAAGGGTGAGATTGTCATCTATCTGCTGCTCGCCGAAGAGGCTGAGGCCGTAGAAGTAGTCGGTTCCGCTTATACTGTCCTCGATGTTTTTACTCTCCTTATCGAAGGTGAGATTTCCGCCATGGAGGAGGGTCGTTATTTCGACGGCCCCCAAGGTGAGATTCCCGAGGATGAAAAAGAGAAAAAGGGTAAAAAATGCCAGTAGATTTTTCTTCATATTAAAATTCCGCCTTTATTCCAATTACACCTTCCACGAGGTCCTCGACCGAGTAGGGAAGGAGGGTGAAGTTCACCATAAGATTCCATACAACACCGCTGGTTACTACACTCAGGTAGGGTGCAGCCGTTATTTCAAAGTCCTGGGAACTGCCTGGATCGGTTTTCAGGGTAAAGTTGGTTTCCAATCCGCCGCTCAGAGGGCTTTTCAGGGGATCACCGAAGAGCAGATTGAAGTGAATATCTGCCGAGCCTTCTTCGCCTGTGGTTTCCATAAGATAGTATTCGGGGTGCCAGAAGAGAGTAAGTATGACACTCACGATATCGAAGTGTATACGAGGTTCAAACAGAAAGTAGAAACTGTTTATATTGAAATCTTCAAAAGGTTTAAAATAGGGAACTCCGACCTGGCTGAAGAACTCGCCTCTATCCCCCGAGCTGTAGTAAAACATAAGCCCGCTGCGGTACAGCCCGTAATCACCTTCCGGAAAGGATCCTCCCGCAAAAAGTTCAAGTTTGAGCTTTTCATAGTTTGCCAGAAATTGTATGTCCCCGGAGTAATTCCCCTCTCCAAGATAGCTGTCCTGATAGAAGGAAATATTTGTTCGGGTTGAATCCGAACCGAAGCTGCTGGACAGCTGCAGTCCTGTACCGTTGATCGTGTGGATCCCCCGGTATTCCTGTTCAGGAAAGTAGAGGTATCCCTGATATTTCGTTGCTATAGGTTTTGATCCGAAATAGGAGGGGAATATTTCAGCAGAGGCCAGGCGGTCATTTCGACCGATAAAATAGGAAAAATCGGTAAAGGAGCCGAACATGTTCCGATAGACAATCTGAGCTCCCTGAAATTGAAGGTTTGTCTGGTTTTCCGTATATACTGACATGGCAGCCGCATATCCAGCAGTGTCCGGATCATAATCCTCCCACAAAGGGGGATCCTGATTGATATTATTTAAATCGCCGCTTTCGAAGCCGATCAGCAGGGATCCACCGAATTTATATCCGCCGTCAATCAGGATTTCACTTCGCCCTCTGGTGTTGACAATGAACGTCTCGGTATCGGAATCCCAGCGGCCCCGGGAAATCAACTCCATCTCCGGGATAGACAGGTCCGCTGCAATAGCCGTTTGAAGGGATAGCAACAATATCAGGGAAATGAACAGCAGCCGCATTGGTTTTTTCATTTGATTAACAACCTCTTTCTAAAAGTATATACCGGTTTAACTTGAAAACAACGAGCCTCATATTAAGAATATCGACATTTTGGACTCTCTGTAAAGATTATACTTGACTTTACGAGGCTTATATATAAAGATTAATCCGACATGAGTGATTATTTAGACCCTAACAATGAAGAGCTGCTGAAAGATTTTTTTATTGAAGCAGAGAGCCAGATCGATATTCTTGAACAGAATATTCTCGTTCTTGAAAACGATCCGCAGGACCGCGACGCGATAGATGAAATTTTTCGTGCCGCTCACACCCTCAAAGGGGCTGCGGCTACAGTTCAAATGACAGATTTGGCTGAGTTTACCCATTTAGTTGAAGATGTCCTTGATGCAATACGAAGTAATGAAATCAGCGCCGGTGAGGAAGTGGTGGATGCTCTTCTCAATTCCATCGATGTAACGAAGGAAATGCTTGCTGCAAAAAGAGAAAATACCGATTTTACAAGTGACATTTCCTCATTGAAAGAGCAGCTTCATGGCATGCTGAAAGCCAATGAAGCTGAGAAGAAGCAGGTGAAGAAGAAAACTTCCGGCGGCAGCAGAAGCAGCGGCAGTAAAAAGAAAAGTCAGACGAAGCAGACGTCCGGGACCGAAGAGGCTCTGACGGAGTATGAAATTCTTGAATTGAACGATGCAGCGGGGAAGGGAGAGAAGGTTTTTCGTATAAAGGTCGAATTGAATGAAGACCATCCGATGAACACTATCGGAGGGATTCAGGTCTTCGCTGCCCTCAGAGACATCGGTACGGTTTTAAAAACCACTCCGGAGTTTGAACAGCTGTATGAGGATCAGTTTTTTCCCGTGGTTGATTACTATATTTCCACCGGGGTGGAAGAAAAGGCAATTGCGAATAAGCTGCATTTACCGGATGTAGTGATAAGCAGTACCATTTCTCCTGTTGAATCAGGCCAGGCGGAAGAGAAGGCAGAGAAACCTGTCCATAGCGGCAGTGCCTCATCGCCTGGAGCTTCGAAAAAACGATCCGTGAAAAAAGCTGCGGCAGCGGCGGAAGAACCGGAAGAGATTGGATTCGCAGGGGAGCCGGAATCAGCAGAGGAAGATAAAAAGGCGGCACGGAAGGAAGAGGAACAGAAGGCCTCGAAGAGGGAGCACGATCTGAGGAAGGGCGGGATCGGCGGGTCCATGCTGAGAGTGGAATCCAAGCGTATCGACAATCTTCTGAACCTGGTAAGTGAAGCTGTGATCACCAAGGCAACGTTCAATCAGATCAGCGCCAAATTCGGAAGTGCCATGAGCGAGCTGGGGGCTTCACGTACTGCCTATTTTGAAAATTTACATGAATTATTTGATACTTTGCCGGCTTATCTTGAACGTATTCAAAAAGGCGAGGCAGTAAAGAAGATCAAAACAGAAATAATCGAACGCTTCGGAGAGATGTATACCCTCTTCGATAGTTTTGAAAACCATTTCAAATCAACGGTGAATGAATTCAGCAGTACTGCCCAGAACCTGAGCCGGAATACGAGCGATCTGCAGGAAGGGGTTATGCAGATACGTATGGTTCCTATCAGTCAGATTTTTAACAGATTTCCGAGGCTCGTCCGGGATGTTTCAAAAGATATCGGAAAGAAAGTGAAGCTGGAAATCATTGGAGAGGAAACTGAGCTGGACAAGTCCGTGATAGAAGACCTGCTCGATCCTCTCATCCACTGTGTTCGAAACGCCATCGATCATGGTGTGGAAAGCCCCGAAACCCGGGAGGCTGCCGGAAAACCGTCAGAAGGAAACGTTCAGCTGAAAGCCAGCAATGAGGGGAATATGATCATCATCGAGGTTGAAGATGATGGAAAGGGTATAGATGTAGATACGATCCATCAGAAGGCTGTCGATAGAGGTCTGATTCACCCGAACAAGAAACTGAGTGAAATTGAAGCCTTCAACCTGATTTTCGAACCCGGCTTTTCGACTGCCAGGAAGGTAACCAATCTTTCCGGAAGGGGCGTTGGGCTTGATGTTGTTAAAAAACAGATTGAGAAACTGAACGGGAATGTCAGTGTCTGGTCACAAAAAGGTGTCGGCAGCAGAATCACCATAAAAATCCCGTTGACCCTGGCTATTATTCAGGGATTACTCATTCGCGTTGGAAAACAGATTTATGCTATTCCAATCACCTCTGTTGTTGACAGTCACCGCATTGAAACCTCGGACATCAAGATGATAGACAACTATGAAGTTTTCAATGTACGTGAAGATGTGGTCTCCCTGATTCGATTGAACCGTCTTTTCGGAATACAGACCGATGAGAACAAAGAGAGACATTACGTGGTAATTGTCGGCACGGGTGATAAAAAAATGGGTTTGATGATAGACTCGCTGATTGGTGAAGAGGATGTAGTGATCAAGCCCCTCAAGGATAAATACACGAATGTACCGGGTATTGCCGGAGCAACGATTCTCGGTGATGGGACGGTAGCCTTGATTATCGATGTGAGCCAGCTTCTTGATTTAGGTCTTCGCAGAGAAATGGAAAACCGAAGACAGCGGTCCACGCAAATAACCTGATAGAGCCGAAAGGTGAGCATGCATGAGTACAATAGGGAACGAAATACAGCAGAAAGAGACTGAAAAGGTTGAAAGCATCGACTATAAGATGGTGACCTTCTCTCTTTCCGGAAAAGACTATGGTATAGATATTATGAAGGTAAAAGAAATCTCCAAGGCTAAGCGATTTACCTTCGTACCGAATGCTGAACCGTATGTCAGGGGTGTTTACAATCTGCGGGGTGACATCATCTCAATGATCGACCTGCGGGTATTGTTCAACCTGCCGGCACAGCGGCCTGATGAAGATAGTTTCGAAGACATGATTATTCTTCGGCTCGATGACTATCAGATCGGTATCATCGTTGATGAAATAGATAAAGTCGTCGGTATTAACTCCGAAACGATTCAGCCGCCCCATCCGATTTTCGGTGATATCAACATCAAGTTCATCAAGGGAGTTGTCGAAAACGAAAACCGGCTCTACCTGATTCTGGATGTGGAAAAGATTTTGGGAGACAAAACAGAAGAGACCGGCGAGAGACTTCGTCCTCAACTTGTTGCAGCTGCAGGGACGGCAAAGGGCGGTACCGGTAAAGCGGAGCCGGGCGGTGAAATCGACTATTCCTTTATTGTGGAATCCTTGGAAACCTTGGGCGGTTTTTTCGTATCAGATTTGAATAAAGAATGGATAAAGAAGCGGTTTACCGACTGGAAGAAGCAGAGAACGGAAAAAAAGGAAGAAGTGCAGCTTCAGGAACAGTCGGAAGCTGAACTTTTCCTCCGTCCTTTTTATTCATCGAACACGGGAACCTTCTGGTCTGATAATTACAGAGATGCCTTGAAAGAGCGGTTGAGCGGTTTACCGGAGCAGGGGAATCTACTGGTCTGGAATCCCGGCTGCGGTGAAGGATACGAGACCTATTCTCTTGCCGTTACGCTGAGAGAAGTATATCCATCCGTACAATTGAAGGTCTGGGCGCATGATAAAGACCTGCTGCATATATCAACAGCTCCGAACCTGATTTTTCATGAGAATATCATCAGTGAAAGTCTGGCGGAATATACGGTCGAAGGGAAAAACGGGCTGCAGTTTAATAAATCCATTCGGGATTCGATTCTTTTTGAATACCATAATGTGCTGCACTCCAATCCCTTCCCTGAAGTGGATATCATTTTTGCCAGGGATATTCTCTCCTTTCACCCTCAGGCCGAACAGAACAAATTAATTCTGGAGTTCAATGAAAAGCTGAAACCTGGCGGATTTCTGGTTATCGGTGAACATGAGGTCCTGAAACATCAGGATTTTGAAGATATCTCATCGTCTAAAATACGGGTGTATAGAAAAATTCAAAGATAGCTCATCATATGAGAAAAGGAGTGTTGGAATGAGAGTTGAGTATATCAACCCTTTTGTAGAAGCAGCTTTCAATGTTTTAAAGGAGGTTTTGAATGATGATATAAAACGCGGAGAACTATATCTGAAATCTACCTCCCAGCCGGTCCTCGGTGTCGCGGCAATCGTAGGATTGACCGGCGATGTTGAAGGACGAGTGCTTTTCGATATGAAGAAAGAGACGGCTCTATCCGTAGCTTCTGAAATGAACGCGGAGCAGCTTGATGAAATGAACGACCTGGCTAAAGCAACCATCTCTGAGCTTGCGAACATGATAACAGGCCAGGCGGTCACAAAACTGCATGATTTGGGATTTAAATTTGATCTCACTCCTCCGGCCATTATTACTGGTGAAAACATGGAGGTTTCCAACAGCGGTGTTGAAGCATTGATTGTACCGGTAGAATTAAAGAATGGCAAAATTGAAATCAATGTTGCCGTGCGGGAAAGAACATAGGAGAATACCAATGAAAACAAAGGCGGATTTTCCAAGCATTAATGAACGAAAACCGGATGGTCTCAGGGAAGACGGGGGGGCGTACCGCGTCCTGATTGTCGATGAT
>Ga0272441_10005301_pt1 | contig 22560 bp, 15 predicted proteins | sample SSMProp6N_FD_193582 | JGI IMG/M metagenome (GOLD analysis project Ga0272441, IMG submission 193582) | Marine sediment archaeal communities from Little Sippewissett salt marsh, Falmouth, MA, United States - SSM-Prop-6N | ecosystem: Environmental > Aquatic > Marine > Wetlands > Sediment ... | reverse complement strand
ACTATTAGAAGAGGATATGGACGCGTCGGGATTTGAACCCGGGGGTTCTCGATAGCTGCAAGCTAGCGAGGACTACGGGCAACCGAGAATCTAATCCCAGTATTTCTCGGTCGCCCGCGAGGGTTCAAATCCCGGCTCTGTTAAGAACTATTAGAAGAGGATATGGACGCGTCGGGATTTGAACCCGAGCCTAAGGGTCATCGTGATTCTATTGGCTAAGTAGATGAACCGTGGTCAGGGTTCAAATCCCGGCTCTGTTAAGAACTATTAGAAGAGGATATGGACGCGTCGGGATTTGAACCCGAGGCCTCTTGATTGCAAGCCAAGCGATCTTCCAGGCTGATCTACGCGCCCACGATGGAATAGATATTCGATCCTAGACCAGTTCAGAGCGGATGAACTGGTAGATCAGGTTGGTTTTGCCGGTCTCGGGATTGACGCCGGAGACTTTTTCCAGCTCACCGCGATCCAGCCAGACCGTACCGCAGCTGGGGCAGAAATCCACCTCAACGTCGTTGATTATCTTTGTGCCCATGTTACCGCTGCAGGCGGTGCAGGTGAGTATCCGTCCCCTTGCGGGGTCCAGGCCGGAGAGCTGTTCCATCTCACCCTCGTCCAACCAAACGCCACCGCATTTTGAACAGTAATCAATCTCCACGCCCTCTATGACCTTGGTTTCCATGGGTCCCTTACATATGATGCATTCCATATTGATCGCCACCGTTCTTTTATACGGATTCCGCCTTTTACACCATAAGCACATCCCCTTTAAAAACGTTCTTTTCTCGGAGGCGGAACCACCGATGTCGGAAGCCACAGAACTCAAGGCAACCCTGCTTTCACTGGGAGCAATCCATGTACCCAGCGGCACCAGGCTGGGAGTGTATCCGGATCGTTCAGTTTCCGGCCCTGACTCCAGCGGAAGGTGGGTATTTTTCGACATCAACGGAGAATTGGTCAAACTGAAAATAGTTCGAGACCCCGGCTGCAGGGCCCATCTGAGGGGGGACCAGGCGCCTTTCGACATCATGCTGGATGGTAAGGTAGCGGCAACCGATGTCAATACACTGAAAACCATATACCACGCGCCGGGGCAGGCATTCGTATCCCTGGGAAACGGCTGCCGTTTCCACTGCGCGTTCTGCACCCTCCACCAAAACAAAGCAAACCCGGCGGTGGACAGGGATGCTATCTGGTGGGTGAAATTCATCCTAAAAGGGGCAAGAAGGGAGGACTGCCACTCAGTGGCAGTGACCGGTGGGGTGGAAGGCGAACTGGCAGATCACGTGCAGATGATGACGGAAGTGGTAAAGGATGTCAGGGCCGAGCTTCCGGATATCCCCATAGGGGTGGAGCCCTACCTGGAGTCACCTGACGACGTTGAACGGCTGAAAAGGGCCGGTGCAACGGAGATCAAGCTGAACCTGGAGACCGCCACACCGGAGCTGTTTGAAACGGTGTGCCCCGAACTGGACAGGGATGCAATCTGGAGATGTCTTGAACGGTCGGTGGAGGTGTTCGGCAGGGGAAGGGTATCATCCAACATCATATTCGGGCTGGGCGAGACCGATGAAGATGTCCTGGATATGGCCACCAGACTTGCACGGATGGGGGTGGCGGCCAACCTTCGCGCCCTGAGGGTCAACGCAATCAACCGAACCGCCCTGAAAAGCGCCCTTGGAAAGGACCCATACCAGCCAGATGCAGAAAGGATGATAAGACTTGCACATGTTGGGTCACGAATCCTCCAGGTCCACAATATAAGTCGGGACGGTTTTTATACCATGTGCCACAGATGTCGGGGATGTGACCTTTGATATTAGACCGAGGCAGGTTTTTGCGGTTTTTTTCCAAAGGATAAAAGGATCGGGCTGACCAACACGTAGAACGCCACCAGTCCCAGGGCCAAAAATGTCAGGATCTGATAGAGGGTTATGGGCTTATCGTGGTCGCCTATCCTGAACCACAGATCACTGTAATGCTGGATGGTCAGCAGGACTAAAAATGTCCCCATGATCACGGCAAAGCTCACGGCAAGTTTTCCCCTTACCTTGGGATACTCCACGTTCACCACCTGAAGAGATGCGGCCACCATCAAAACACCCAGGGGAAGCAGCGGGTCCGTTTGGGGATAATTCCTGTGGATGAAATGAATCATCACCACCACGAAGAAGGTGTTGGCCGGGGTGGCTAGCCCGGAAAAATGCTTCAGTTTGTAACCTTCCAGGGAGAATTTGACAAGCCTCCGGATGCCCAAGAACGCGATCATGGCGCTGGCGAGAAGGCTGAGGATGTTTGCAGGCGTCATACCCTGATGGGGGATGAAGAAATAGGTCGCCACCATGACCCCCGGAGCCACGCAGAAGGTGATGGAATCCGAAATCGAATCCAGATACCTTCCATAATCGTGTTTGGTACCGAAATGTCTGGCCGCCATCCCGTCCGATCCGTCAAAGATCATCCCGAGGAAGATGAAGGCGGTGCCCAGGGACAGCCCCTCCTCGAAAAAAAGAAAGGACACTATGGCCAGGATACCGCACAGGCCGTTTCCCATGGTGAGAACGTCAGCAACGCCCACCTTTTTCAGGTCCATGTTCTACCGATCCTCAAGGAGATTTGTGTTGCCATAGAGCCGGGACACCTTCTTCTGCCAGGTGACCTGGCAGTTGGGACATCGCAGTTCCTCATCACGGAGCGCCAGGTCACCGTTACAGTAACCGCACCTGCCCTTGACAACACCCATATCGTCACCACGGGTGGTGAGCTGAATGGTGGGTTCCGCCTGAAGCACCCTTGCCCGGACCATGTCCCCGGGACGGATGTAGCGACCCAGGTCGGTTATGAAATGATCTTCCACGTTTGAAATGTGAATGGTCCCCAGGCTTTCTGGCAGATAGGGACGCGACACCCCTTCTATGGCGGATATTCGGAGGTTTGCCAGCTGGTTCTTCAGCACCGTCACCAATCCAACCACCACATCACCCACCATGATCCGTCTTGGCGGAACACCCCTGGGAGCTATACTGACCACCCGGTCCACCTCGTCCACCACCTTTTGACCCAGACAGGCGGCCCTTACATGACCTCCTTCCTCGTAGGTGCCCTCGCCTGCCAAATACTCCTCGCTGGATGCCAGTACGTCTCCCGGCAGGATGAGATCATCTCGGTCTGTCAATTGAACCACGTCCTAGCCCGACTGCACCATTCGAACAAGTGCCACGGGCACCTCCACAACGCCTTTGGTGTGGAATGAAAAAACATTAGAGACCGGAAATAAAAAGGTTTGCTCAGCGTCGAGCTCAAAACCGTTCTTACCGGCCACGAGCTCCACGAAGTTGCGGGTCTCGGCCAGATGCATGGAATAGACCACCCGGGCACATCGGAATGCTGTTTCGAGAAACGGCCTGTCGGCCCGGGATTTCTGTGCCCCGAAAGGGGGGTTCATGATGACCGTGTCGAAATCGCCATCAAAACCGGACACGTCTTTGCAGTACCAGTCCACATCCGCCCCGAGCTGACAGGCGGCTTCTCTTGCCAGCGCCAGGGCGTCGGGGTCCTTTTCAACCCCCGCCACATGGCTGGCCCCCAGCAAGGCAGCTCCTATTGCAAAGGTCCCGGTCCCACATCCCAGATCCAGAACCCGGTGATCAGCCAGATCATGGTTGCCCAGGGCCGAATAAAGCACCCGGGCGGCAATGCTTGCGGGGGTGGCCACCTGTTCCAGTTCCGGCTTGGGCTGGGGGAACCGGGGCAGCCGGGACAGCGCCATTTCAAGTTCCTTCATCTTCAACGGACCAGTCTCCAAGGTCTTCTGCTACGATCTCGTCCGGGCCATGGTCCTCCCATGGTATATCGCCCGTCAATATCCTGGCTTCCAGGGGGGTTATGATGGGCCTTGAATGGGAGGACTGATCATCCACCACTATCCTGGGACAGGCGCATATCACGTACCCATTCATTCCCATCCTATCGGTGAAGGTGGGTCCCAGCTCCCTGGCGACCATCAATGTTGTGTTGTACCCGGCCTTTTTTAGCATGTTGCAGGTTTTACGGGCCAGGGCGAACCGTGCCTGTCCGGGGTGGGTGGATACCACCACACCTATGCGTTCCGATCCCCTGATACGTTCCAGTGCGGCGTGGCGTTTCCTGCGCCACCTATCCACCATCTCGTCATGGTCCGGGGGTAAAAGCCGTCCGAGTTCCACATCGGCCCTGAAAACCGGTTTTCCCGTGGAAAGGGACACGCCCAGCGGATGGAACACACCTGTTCCGACGAACAAGAAAGCATCCACGGACCCCGCAACGGACCTGGGCACCGAGAAATCACATCCCAGCACCTGACCGGGAGCGGCCAGCCTGGGACCTCCGTCCCCCATAAAAACGTCAACCCCCATTTTCGACAGTATGTCCCTGGCAACGGGAAGCCAGTTGATGTATTGTGTAACGGACACCAGCCCCAATCTGTGGGGAGCGTCCCAACTTTTTAGCAAGCCCTCCAGAAGTGAACGATCCACGTCCTGCTTGATGGGAACGTAAAAAACCGGGACTGCTCCGGCGTTGGGAATTCCCATGGGAAGGTGACCCACATGGACCAGCGCATCCAGTTTGAGCAGTTCCGGATCGACACCCCCTATCCCGCAGGCGCCGTAACAGGGGTCCGCCAGGACCATGACATCCGCGCCCGTATTGACCTGGATATCCTCGGCCAGTTTCCCGGACCTTCTCACCAGGCCCTCCGGGAGCTGAAGACCGACAACCCCGGGAGTAATGTCCTTTAACCCTCTAAGAGTCCGTTCCCATTCCCGCAAGAAGGCAGGAGTGTTTAGGATACCATCCTGCATGGTACTATATCTCCCCCGTATCCCGGCACACCGTCTCCAGGTCTTCCAGAAGTGCGTTGGCAGAATCCCTGCTTACGTGGGGCATGACCACCAACCGCAGGCAGCATGGGTTGTGTGCCTTGGAAAGGTACCAGCCCTTTTCCGTCATGGCCGACTCCACCGCCGCCGGATCGTTCAAACGTATGCCCAGGAGGTTTGTAACTGGCGGGACCACTATGTCAAGGCCCATCTTTGTGATCCGGCGGGATATCATGTCGGTAACCTTCATACAGGACCGTACCTGGTTTACGTATCCTTTCCTTCCCATGTGGTTCATGACCGCCCATGTGGCAGCCACCGAGGCAGAGTTCCGGGTTCCCAGGAGGGTATTGTGGGTGAACTGGGTAAGGTATGGGGATTCAACTGCGATTCTATTGAAGATGTCTCTGTCCCTGGCCATCAACACTCCGGAGGGTATGGTTGAACGACCCATCTTGTGGGGATCGCAGGTGATCGTGCTGACCCTCTCCAGGGAAAAGTCGAAGGGTGGCACTTCCCGTCCAAGCTCTTCAAGAAATGGTAGAACAAAACCGCCAAAGGCGGCGTCCACGTGAAGGTGAATACCGTCCTGACACAAACTTGACAGCTCCGATATGGGATCCACCACTCCAAGCTCGGTCGTACCCGCCACCCCCACCACCGCCGCGGTTTCATTGCCGATCCGATCCTCGGCCTGTGAGATATCCATCACGTAGCGATCGTCCAGGTCCACCATAACCGGTTCCATGCCAAGTATGTCCACCGCCTTGCGTATGGAGAAATGGGCGTTTTTGGAAAAAACAACTTCCCGCTTTCCCGTGATCTTCCGGGCTATCCACAGGGCGGTGAGATTAGATTCGGTCCCCCCGGAAAGCACCTTGCCCGTTGCGGAAGGTAGATGAAACAGTTCTCCCAGAGACGCCACCACCTCCCTCTCCAGCTCACCGGTACCCGGATATAGACCCGGGTTACCCAGATTGGATTCCCAGAACTGGGTGAACACTTCCTTGGCTATATCATGGGGTTCGGTACACATGGACCCCAGTACTCTGCCATCACCGAAATGTACGTTGGACTGCCTGGCCCTTGACACACGATCCAACACCCGTTCTCGGGCCATTCCTTCTGCATGCATGATGATACCTGGTGCAAGTACCGGGAAAAAGACGGGTTATAATAACCCTTACCACCGAAATAATGCCAAAATGATCTATTCTTTTTTGTCGCCCTTGGGAGCCTGTTCCTTGCATTTCGGACACTGGCCCTCCCATGAACCGCATCGGCAGGATACCTCCGTCTTACCGCAGTTCATACAAACGGTATATCCCACGTATCCACAGTTTTTACATTTCAGCATGTAGTACCCCCAAAGTAGGGCTAAATACAGATGGTCTGGATGTTTTAAAAACTTACCGACACGACATCCAACGCGCACATCATTATCCATACCCGATGGAGATCGATATTGCAATTTGATCACTCGGATAAACACTACCAACGGGGTCTGTTCCGGTGCATGAGACCGGCAGGGTGACGGGGGAAGAAAACCGGATCGGGACAGGCACGATCTTCGGGAGTGGGGCGATGAATCGATCCTTCATCGCAGCATCCGCTGCCGCCAGATGATTGGATATTAATATCCGGTTGTGGTGCATCTTTTTGGCAAGTGGAAAGAGAAAACCGCGTTGTGGGTCCGGAGGATGCCTGGGTGGGGTCGAACCCGCCGGGTGATTGGGTGAGAACGGTTTTTGATACCGTGCCTGAACCGCCCTGTTCCTGGAGGTTCGTCCATCCGTCCTCGTCCGGGTCCTCATCCCCGTCCATCGTGCCGTCACCGTCCGTATCGGCCATGAAAGGGTCCATGGTCCCCCTGCTCAGGGATATGTCCCCGATGACAAACTCCCCGGAGAGGTTGGATCGGGATCCGTTGAACACCAGTTCCCACCCGGTCCACAGGCCATCACCGTCCGGGTCGCTGAACCACACCTCCTCCCCGTCCCAGGTTCCGTCCATGTCCCTGTCCACCTCGTTAGGATTGGTCGAATCCCTTTCCCTTATCCCGTCCCCGTCAACATCCTTTCCCGTCAGGTACTCGTCAAGATTGGTGAACGGGTCCAGCATCGTCAGGTCTGAGATGAATATCTGTACTCCGTCACCGTCCGGGTCCTTCCAGCCGTCGGGGATAAGGGGATCGGGCATCGAATAGGTCCGGAAGAAATGGCTTTCCCAACCATCTGACATGCCATCACCGTCGGTGTCCGGGGAGAGGGGATCGGTACCGCTTAAAAATTCGGCGGTGTTATTGAAAATGGCATCCGCGCTGATTTCGGAAGAATGTGTGTACCCGTCACGATCGGGATCGTTGTCGGCATCGGTGGGATCGTAGGGGTTCACTATCCATTCATCCACGACACCGTCGCCGTCAATATCCCCAACGTCCTTTCCATGATTGGCTTCCCAACCATCGGGAAGACCATCGGAATCCGTGTCGTTGCTGATTGGGTTTATGGACTGAAGTCCATCCTGACCCAAATCGAAATCCGTGAACAGTTCGAACCCGTCTGTGAGACCGTCCGAATCCGTGTCATTGAGAAGGGGATTGGTGAGAAAACCGAAGGTGCTTTCCATCTCGTCCTTGTCTGTTATCCCGTCCAGGTCCGTGTCCGAACGCGCCGGGTTGGTGAAATATTTGAAAACCTCTTCCCAGTCCGACCAGCCGTCCCCGTCACTGTCTGCAGAAGATGCGTTCAGTATCACCTGAAGAGTTGGGTTGATAATGATTCCACCAATTTCGTCTCCGTCACTTATCCCGTCGGAATCCGTGTCGTTGCTGGTGGGGTCGGTCCTGTAAAGTGAAACGTTGCCGGTTGTGATGTATTCACCGGATATCAGCTCCCCCCTGAAACCGTCCATGGCCTCCTCCCCATCCATCAACCCGTCCCCGTCCAGGTCCCGGGACCTGTTGCGGTCCGGATCGTTAGGCAGGGTACCGAACATGAACTCGTAGAGGTTCGGAAGACCGTCCTGATCCGTGTCATCCCAGGAATCGTCAATGAGAGGATCTAGACCGGATATCAGCTCCCAGCCATCCGGCATACCGTCACTGTCCGAATCGGGTTTGAGGGGATCCGTGCCTTCCTTGGACTCCACGTTGTTTATCAAGGTGTCCCCGTCCATGTCCTCGTCACCGTCGGGTATCCCATCATTGTTGGTATCATTGGTCAGGGGATCAAGACCGAATCCCAGTTCCCAGCCGTCAGGCAGAAAGTCCCCGTCGGTGTCCGGGTCAAGAGGATCGAAGCCGAACGACTTCTCTTCACCGTCACCGATACCGTCATCATCCGTGTCCCAATCCAAGGGTTCGGTTCCTTCATCGTATTCCTGCAGATTGGTAAGATTGTCCCCGGCAACGGACCGGATACCGTCGCTATCGGTCATCACGTCAAAATCACCGGCTGCATCATCCGGATCCGTGGGATCGAACATGAAACTGAAACCCTCCACCTCCTTAGCAAGTTGAAGGCAGAGCATCCCGTTGTACACCTCGTAACCGTCCGGCATCCCGTCGGAATCAGTGTCATTATCCAGAGGATCAGTGCCATTTTGGTACTCCTGGATGTTCATCAACCCATCAAAGTCCGGATCCTGCTGGGAATCCTTGATCAGGGGATCGAGGCCAGTGTGACCTTCCCAACCGTCGGGGATACCGTCGGCATCCGAATCGTATTTCATGGGATCAGTGCCGTATCCCTTGACCTCCTCACCGTCGTTTAGGCCATCTCCATCGGTATCCGGGAGCTGTGGATCGGTACCGCTATTGAATTCCTCCAGGTTGGAAAGGCTGTCCCCATCCGGATCGTTTTTGGCATCACCTGCATCTCCGGGATCCAGACCGTTGTCCCTTTCCCAGCTATCCTTCATCCCGTCCCCGTCCGAATCGGCGATACCCTGACGGTTGATGGCATAGATCAGAAAGACCGAGGAAAAAACCACCATGGCAACAACTGTCATGGCAATTATCCGTTTTATCCGGGCAGCGCGTTCATGGTCACGCCACTCGCTGCTGGTCTGTTCCAGGTCACCACCTCCCTTTTCTTTCCCGTCATGGGACCGGGGTCTGGTTCTCTTTTTCTGGCGAGGAGCGCGTTTGGACCCTCGTGATATCGACCTTCCGGTGTCGCCCCCCAAAAGGTCATCCCAGGGTTCGTCTCTTTTTAAGGTTGCCACTTTAGCAGCACTTCCCTCTTTTCTGCCGGAAGATGACCTCGGAGTCACCATGGTTCATCATACCTGAAGTGTCGATATAAAACTATCGGGGTGGTCCGCTATAGTATCGATATAATACATTCGGGACGGCCCTGTGGAATGGCACAACACCGGGGCACTAACCTTCTGTCCCGGGGAAATCTTTAAACCACTCGATGAAGTTACTCGACAGCCCCGCCTTCAGAGGTGGATTACGGGAGATAACTGCATGTTCAAAGACACCGTCCGCGGTTTGGGCCAGCTCTTCGAAACCGATATCGAAGCGCCCAAGAACATCCTGGTGTCTGGCCCACCCGGTTCAATGAAAACCACTTTCGTCCACACCATGTTCTCCAAGTATCTCGAGTCCCATCCGGACGAATACTGTCTCTACATCACCCTGGAACAGAACACCGACTCGCTGGTGGAGGGCCTTCTTCAGGCCGGAATAAAGATCCACATGAACATGAACATTGTGGATTTCACCGAGTTTAGAAAACTCCGGCAACAGGGTGGAACCCTGGACTACTTTGCACTGATATCTGATATCATCAATAAGTACAGGCAGGACAAGGGAGAGAAATTCACCCTCTTCTCCCTGGATTCCCTGGGTGCATTGTACTCACTGACCCCTGTAAAGAAGAGGATGAGGGTCAAGATGTTCGACTTCTTCAACCTGCTCAACCGGGAGAATCTCATATCATTTGTCATCATGGAGAGAGACCCGGAAGGGAGCTCGGAACTGTTGGGCAACGAGGGTTTCCTCGCCGACGGGATCATATTCGTCGGGCTGGAGAAAAACCATGGCAGGATATCCCGTTTCATTCAAATAGAAAAGATGAGAGCAAGCGTTCACAGCATGGAACGGTACGGCATCCAGATTGGCGACAGCGGAATGGAGGTCCTGAGGCCCACGTTCGATCAGTGAAAATGAGGCGTTCCCCATCTAACGAGGTGCCCGATGACCGATCAGGATGAAGAAATCTCCGCAGAGGACCTGACCATTGCAGCAGAACAGCTATTCCAGAAGGTGACCGAGGCCTATGCCAACAACGATTTCGAGGCGGTTGAAAAGCTCACAAAACAGCTGGAACAGATGGAGAGCATGATGGGAGGCGCTGGAAGCCTGGTTGAGGGAAGACCCAATTCCCCACCACCATCGCCACCGGTAGACCCCGCGCCTTCCGCTACGGTCCCAAAAACACCTGAACCGACTTCCATTCCCGAAGTTGAGGAGGAAACAAAACGCAGGGAGGAGGAGGAAACAAAACGCAGGGAGGAGGAGGAAACAAAACGCAGGGAGGAGGAGGAAACAAAACGCAGAGAGGAGGAGGAAACAAAACGCAGGGAGGAGGAGGAAACAAAACGCAGGGAGGAGGAGGAGGAAAGAAGACAGGAGGAGCTCCGTGCCAAGGAAGAGATGATACGGCAACGGGAAGAGGAGATCCGCAAAAAGGAGGAGGAGATCCGTCTTCAGGAAGAGGAGCGCAAGATCAGGGAGATCAAGCGGATGGAAGAACTTCGGGAGATGGAAGAGGAGCTGAGGCGTAAGAATGAACAGCTCTCCCAGGACATGAAGGAGGTCAGCGAGGATGAAAAGGAGAAGCAAAGAGAGATCAAAAAAAGAGAAGAGGAGCTGGCCAGGCAGCAGAAGGAGATCGACAAGCAAAAATTCTTCCTGACCAAAAAAAAGGTCTTCGGCAAGGGAAAGGCCCCGTCATCGGAAAAACCATCATCGGAGAAAGCTGCCGAACCCGTCAATGATGATACGGCAACGGATGACGATCGGGAATCCGACATGTCCGATGATGACATCGAGGATATGATGGAGAGGGAGTTCAAACGAAGGTTGGACATCCAGTTCCCACCCTTTGAGGGTCCCATTACGATGGACGATGGACCCGCGGATGAACCCGATGGGTCGGAACCTGCAACAGAAGAGAGGTCACCATTGGACGGCATTGAGGAAGAAATTTCATCAGCACTGTCAATCGAATCTGAATTTTCAACATCTGAACCGGAACACGGGGAGGACATTATCACTGATAAACCATTCAAAGATGCCCCCGGTCCAGATACCCAATCTGATATCCCCACCGAACCCAGTTCCGAAACCGGCCCGGAGACTGCTGCGGAACCTGATCCGGAGACTGGTACGGAGACACCAGTTTTTCCTGATCCGGAGACAGTTGAAGAACCACTGGCAGAACCTGAGTCCGAACACCCGGAACCTGCTGCAAATGGACAGGGAACGGGAAAGAAGGAGGATAAGAATAAATCGGAAGAATCGGAGCCGTTGATGGATGATCCGTCAGCCCACGACATGGAAAGGCACGATGATGAGGTTATTCGGGGAAAGGTAGATGCTCTGGTTGAAGAGGGAAGGTCCTCTCTAAGATCCGATCCGGAAAGGGCCGTGGAATTTCTCAGTTCGGCCCTCGAGATCGACCCCCGGGACGAACAGGCACAGTTCCTTTTGAAAAAGGCGGAACTAGAACTGGAGCTCAAGGAAGCGGAAGATGAGCCACTTCCATTTGAAACCGGGGGCGGAAAAAAGGACGCCGGGCCCGAAGGGGAAGATTATGCAAAAAAGACCAGGGACACAACACCTGAAGAGGACGAAGAACGATCGGAGCTGGAAGAGGGAGAAAGGTCGGAGCTGGAAGAGGGAGAAAGGTCGGAGCTGGAAGAGGGAGAAAGGTCGGAGCTGGAAGAGGGAGAAAGGTCGGAGCTGGAAGAGGGAGAAAGGTCGGAGCTGGAAGAGGGAGTGGAGAGGTAAGCTGAAAAGGCCAAACCGGACCAGGAATCGAAAGATCAACAGGAAGACATGGACCGCCTCGAGGATGAGATGCGAAAGGCCGAATCCATACTGGTGGAAAAGGTGAAAAGGGAAGCTGCCAGGGAAAGGGAACTTTCTAAAAAAATGAAGACACAGAAGAAGACCAGCAAGGAACCGGTCGATGCTGACAAACTCATTCTCATGGGAACCGCCATGCTCAAGGTCAACAAATTCGATGAGGCAAATGATTATTTCAAAAAATGCCTAAAACTGGATCCCCGCAACGTGGAAGCATGGACAAATAGAGGCATTGCCCTGTTCTCCCTGGGTAAGGCCCAGGATGCCCTGAAAGCATTCAACAGGGCAATAAAGATAGATCCCGACAACGAGGAGGCATGGATACATGCCGGGGTGCTCAGGTTTTCACAGGGTGAACCTGAAGAGGCTGTGAAATGCTTTGCCAGGTCACTTCAGATCAACCCCAAAAATAGTAAGACCTGGAACAACCTGGGAGTGGTGCTTCGAGGTCTGGGAAAGATCGACGAGGCCATCCAGTGCTACGACAAGGCAATTGACGCCAACCCCACCTACCAGAACGCCTGGTACAACAAGGGATATGCTCTGGAGAACCTGAAAAAGTACAAAGAGGCCATCGAGAACTATGACCGAGCGCTTCTGATCCAGCCGGATTACGATGACGCCAAATCGGCCCGCTCGGAGGCACTTGAAAAACTCAAGTCAGTGGACCTGAAGGCCTACCGCAGACTGAACCGTTGAGGTTGGTCAGAAATTCCCTTTGCAATGCGCTGAGGTAGCATTGAGGGTGGCATTGAGATCACAACACCCAGGAGGTTGACACTGCATGGTCCGTGCTCTGCCTTTACCATAATAATAATCAGATATCCAAGGGAGGGGGCACGTATTCCAATACTATTCGCCGTCCCTCTGCCCAGCAGAACGGGCATATCTTTTCCTGGGCATCGGTGTTGCGTTCTATACGAACGTTGAGCAGGGTCATCTCATGCTGACATCTGGAACACCGGAACGTTCCCTTTTTCTTGGTATTCTTTCCCCTGTGAATGGTGGGTTGGTCACCTTCCCGGTCATCCTCCATCTTCTTCCTCAGCGCCACCTCGGCTCTTCGCTTCATGAACTCTACTTGTTTATTTGTGGGTTCCATTTCAAGAGCCATCTGGCACAGTTTGATAACAGTTCGATGGTCGTTTCCCTTCTGGGCCTTCTTGATGAGATCGAACAGCTGGTTCAGATCGGTCATTGTGTCCTTGGCCGTGGAATCCTTCCTATCCTTTCTCCTCTCTGTCATCTGCTTTATTTCCAATTCGATCTTCAACGATTCGAACAGGGATCTGACCTCTTCCAGCGCCATGGGATCCTTGAGCCTGATCCGTATTTCCTTGACTGGTTCGTCCAGTCCAGTGGTATCCATTCCATCCAGGGCCATGGCCACCCTGTTGAGCTCGTGGATCCTTTCTTTGAAATCCGCCAACGAATCCCGGAGATCGTCCAGGTTGCCGTCCAGCATCTCCTCCAGCTTTGTAGTAAAGTAGCCTTTCTCCTGAATATCGGCTATCTCCTGTTCCAGCGCATCCCGTTCCTCATCCTCATTGCTCTTTATGGAATTCATGAACATCTCGGCAAACCCCGAGATTGACTCCGCTTCCTTCATCACATCCTTGGCACCCTCATCCGTGGCACCCTTTTGTGAGGATCCATCCTCATCAGCGGCTACGGGACCCGAAGGATCGGGGGACGGGGACGGTTCAAATTGAGGAGGGTCAGAGGGAGGTCCCGGTTCGGATCGGGACGGCTCTGATGGTGGTTGGGAAGTCGGCTGCGAAGTTGGCGGGGGAGTCGGTTGGGGAGTCGGCTGCGAAGTCGGCTGGGGTTCAGTGTCGGATATGGTACTGGAAACCTGGTTTGCTGAGGGTCCGATTTCGGTCTCCATGGGCTCCAGCGGGGTCAGCTCAACCAATTCCGGAAGTTTCTCCTCCTCATCAGCAGCCGATGAAGAGACCTGGGCAGGCTGGATGTTCAGTTCGTCTCTGAGTTCCCTTTCCATTTGCCTTTCCTGCTCAAGGGTAAAGCCCAGCGATTTCCGCATTAGATCCAGCATGGCCTGCTCATCTGCGGTGATCACCCCGTCCTCCAGAGCCTGGGCCAACATCTGTTTGTAGGTGGCCACCTGTTCCAGGTTCGGACCGGTTGACGGCTGGGCGGCCGCTGCGGGGGGCGGTGAGGACGCTTCGACGGCGGGTTGGGCGGCCATCATCTGTGTTCCCGGTGTTTTATCAGCTGTTGGTTGGATGGCCGATCGCGGGGGAGATGTTCCGGCAGGTGGAGGGACGGCAGTGGTGGCGCCTCCCTGTTTGATCCTGATTATCTCCACCATGCTGGCCTTTGCCAGTTCCACCGCCTCCTCGAACTGCCGCTCCTGGAGCTTGATCTTTGCGTTTTGGATGTTGCTTTCTATGGACAACGTGTTCAGTCCCTGGCTCTTCAGCACACCCACCAGATTCTCGGAACGTCTGATGATGTTGAGCACCTGTAGTGTCCTCTGGTCCATGCTGGGCATTTTTTTTCTCCAAAAGGCAACAACAGGAAGAGTCGTCTCCATGGTGTTGCAGTATTTCCCAAAAAACGGGATTCCTTCTCAGTAAGGCAATCGATATTATAATATCTTTATTGAAATGATAACACCCCATGGGTAGGAACGTGCCCAGAAGACCGAAAACACCATCAAAACCCACTGGTGGTCCCCGAGAGGGCAGTCGAGTTGTCGGTGTCTGCACCACCGATTTCAGGTTGTTTTTGGACCTGGCCAACGAGCTGAGGGAAAGGGACATACCATTCATGACCTTCGGGCCTGGTGACCGGGTACCTGCCGCGGTCGGGGTTGTACTCACATCAAAAACAGAGATTGGCAATTTGGATTTCCCTTCCATGGTGGCGGTGGAGGGGAACCCACAAAAAGCGGTAAGCAGGGCGCTGGACCTTCTTGTGGGAAAGGAGCAATACGGAAGATTGGTAATCGGCATCGACCCGGGCAAGAGACCCGGTATAGCGGTTCTGGGGGACAGGATGTTTTTGTATTCCAAGATACTCAAACACCCTCAACAGATCGGAAAGACCGCAAAAGAAATCCTTTCAACCCACCCGGCAAGATTTGCCGTTGTTAAGGTGGGCCACGGCGACCCCACCGTACGGGACAGGATCATCAACATGTTGCTCGAGATTGACGTGTCCGTGGAAATGGTCAACGAACAACAAACCTCGGCGGCGGGATCCGACGATCATGCGGATTCCGCCGAGAGGATCGCCAGGCTTTCCGGAAAACGGGTTTTGAGGCCCCGAGTCCCGAACCCCTCCCCGGGAGAGGTGAGAAGGGTGCAATACTCCAGCAGGATAGCCAGCAACGGCAGGTTCACCATCTCAAAAAAAATGGCCCACAAGGTAGCCAGGGGAGACATTACCATGGATGAAGCAATACAACTCCATCAGAAAGGTAGGAGCCGCAACGGAACCAAGGCTGACATATGAATACGGGCAGAAATGCATATATTTCATATGGCACCAGTTGCCAACATGGTCTCAGTATATGAAATGGGTCATGTAATTGCCCACGAGGATATTATCATAGATCACGTTGTCACCCACTGCCAGACCGGCAGATATTCCCACGTAACCACCCTGGACACCAGGAGGCATGGTCTCGGTGATGGTCCACTCGTATATCGCCATATAGCTCAGCTGACCCCGCCTGTTCACATAGGTGAAACAATTGGTGCCGTTGACGGCATCCTTTACGGGTCCACCCTGGGCATCACTTCTGAGGGTCGTCACCTTGTTATTTAGAAGGGTGGATGCATCGATATCCGCACTGGTCCCTCGGCCAATGGTCTTGTGCGTTGTCTGCGAATAGGTCGGGCTGAAAAAGGTATCGAACTTGGGGTTGTCTGCCGTTCCGGCCCAATCCATACCGTCACCGTCAAGATCATCGTCGGGTGTGTAGAATACGCTGTCGTTGCCAGCGTTCATGTTGAAGAAGTTAATGTAGAGTTTCAATCCTGAAAACTTGTCCTTCTCGTATTCATCGGTTCCCGCAGCCGTTTTCTCCAGGAGAAGGTATATCTTGTAGGTGTAGGGGAGGTTTGGATTAAGGTCCATGGTCTTCCCGGGACCGATCAGGTAAGGGAAACCGTAGAGGTTGTGGGGTATGTTCATCTGGGGGATCGGGGAGGGGGGAACCTTATAGGACCGGGGCCACACCACCTGTTCTCCCACGTAGAAGTTAGAATCTCTAGGAGCATTGTTACCGAATTCAGGCAAGATGGTGGGCTGATTTGGCGGGGTTATGCTTGCCAGGGCCACAAAGGCATCCAACCGGTCATCTGTCTGAAGAGGGTTGGGGTCCTTTGAATCGGGCAGACCGTCCAGATCGGTGTCGGACCTGCCGGGGTGGATATCATACCTGTTCCATTTCAAAGGGCTGCCGTGTTCACCGTCTTCCCAGTTGTCGTAATAGGCCACTCGCCAGTAAACACCATCATCCCGCTGCCAGCCACCATCCTTGTTCCACTTGCCCACGTGATAGTTCTTGGCAGCGTCCTCCATATGTGACCACCACCATCGAATGTTGGAAAACTTCTCCTGGGTCTTGATATCGTGCCCGTCATCATCGCGATCGGGAACCCGTATGGGAGATACCTTCGACGCGTTGAGTATCGTGTTCCAGTCATTGTCATCAACGATCTCATCGGCGTTGGGGAAATCCTTGATGATCGGGGGCTTGATACCCATATTGATCAGCTGTATCTCCACCTCGTCTCCTATTCCATCCCTGTCAGAATCGGCGGCGTTGGGATTGGATTTGGAAAGCTCTGCCTCCTCCATGTTGAGTATCCCATCCCCATCGTTATCTTCCCAGGGATCCTCCAGACCGTCACAATCGGAATCCCTCATGAGCGGATTGGTGCTGTCGTCACCACCGGTCTCCCACCCATCCATCATATGATCTCCGTCAGTGTCCGGGTCCGAGGGATCGGTTCCAAGCCTGATCTCGATCAGATCGTCCAGCATGTCATTGTCGGAGTCCGACGCGAATGGATTGATACCCAGTTCCACTTCCCTTCCATCGGATAACCCATCGGAATCCGTGTCGGGGTTCTTCGGATCTGTCCCGATCAAATACTCCATATCATCGGGGCTTCCATCAGAATCCGTATCCACAATGAGGGTGGATCGCCGGTCCAATGCCGGGGACTGGAACTGTGGTGCACTGGGGAAATTGATTGAATCACCATTCCTCTCCTCCACCGGGTTGATCGGTTCCGCGGTGACCGGATCAGGTATCAAACCGGCATCGCCAGCCGCAATGGAAGGTAATGCCAGAAACATTAGGATCGTCAGGGATGCCATGAGGACTCTCATAAGACCACCATTTTTTCATCATCTCATCATTATTTTAACTTTCCCCGTTCAACTGTCGTCATGTTCCGTGTGCCTGACATCTCCATCAGCTGGGCGGGGCGGCGCCCGGCGGCAGTTGTTTTCGATCACCCGGTCCGGCCAGACCCTTGGGGGCCTGACCCGGCGGCATCTGCACGGGGGGCCTACCGCCCTGCGGGCTCTGGGGAGAGGGTCCTGCCGCGGCCTGATGTGGCGCCTGTGGCGCGGGTCTGGTCGGCCCGGCGGGCGGGGTCTCCTTAACCGATCCGGTGGGTCCACCGGGCTGGAAAAGTTTGGGGCCCTCCTGGGGTTTGTCAGGAGCCTCGGTCTGATTCGGGAAATCCATGTTCTGAACATCGGGTACATCGAACTCAGATTCCTTGGGACCGCCGTCATCCTCCGCTGCCTTCTTCTTCTTCATGAATATGACCAGAACCAGGATGACCACAACCACGATTATGATTATCAGGAGGATCATGACCATGTTGCCGTCATCGCCGTTTTCTTCATCCGCGTAATATTCAACAGACTTGGGCTCGGACTGGTCGATGACGTTGCCATCGGCGTCCTCCTTTTCCCACCAGACATCATATACACCATCGCTGGGCAATTCGAAGGTATACTCACTGCCGCCCTCACCCATCATGGTCTTTGAACCGCTGGAGTCCTGCATGTACCACTTGTATGTCTCGCCATCTCCGGGAGCGGAGGGGGCCGTCAGGGTGTATTCCGGTGAGGATAGGGTAATTGGTGGGTCATCATCATCGTCCACAACGATATCTCCACCGGTCACTTCCACGTTTCCTTCCCAGGCTGTCCCGGCACCGTATTCCAATCCGCCGAAATCATCGTAGGGTATCACCTGGACCTTCCACACCTGCCCTTCCAGGGTTTCGCTGGCGGGAAGATCCTTCATGTCATTGTACTTGGTGATGGCCGTGGCTTCACCGCCTTCCTCGGGTACCAGGAACCATCTGACAGCAAAACTGGTGGCATCACCATCTGGATCTTCCATGGTGGGTTCCACAACGCCAATGGGATCAGAGGGATCTACCACGTAATCCCCTGTCTTGGAAACACCCACGGTATCGGACCACAGATCACCTTCATCTGTAATGGTTGGAGGGTCATTGCTGATGGAAAAACCAGCACTGGCCCAATCCGAATCACCCATTCGAAGATCACCGCTGTAACCCACCACCCTGAGGAAGAAATAGTAGGTCTGGCCGGGTATTAATCCATCACCACCAAAGGTGTTGGCGGGAAGCTGCCACTCAGTGGCGCCTGTGACATCCTGAATACCGGACACATCGGTCTGGGAATCAAGATTGCTACCAACGCTGACCTCGTATCCCACCGAATCTATGGAGCTCGGCATGTTCGAGGCAGCGCTCCAGGCAAAGGACGGAAAACGATTGTGGAGGGACAGACCATCCATATGGACTCCTCCATCCAGCTTGATGCCGGTCGGTGTTTCAATATCAAGATGCATTATCTCCACAACACCCTTGCATTCGTAGGGGAGCTGGTCGTAGTTCTGGTCGGAGAGCTCGACCTTTATGGTGTAACGACCTTCATCCAGGTTCTTTGTAACCCAGATAAGTTCGATGTTGGGTATGGATTCCAGTTTTCCATCGTTGTTCTCATCCATCTGGGTCGGGAAGCCCCAATCCTCCGAGTAATTGTCCATGCTCTCTGAACCCTTCATCTTGGTATACTCGTCATCGCCTTCCATCTTGTAAAAGAGCTTGGCATAGGCCTGGATCTTGTTGCCTGCATTGTCCTCACCAGCTGTTATGGAAAACTTTATCCGGGCTTCGGAGTCCACCACCAGAGCGTCGGCGGAAGCGTCATCGGATGGAACGATCCAGTTGGGTTTCGGTGGCTTGGATGCGTTAGGATTGATGGTCAACTGATCAACTGATACAGACCTCGATGGAATGCCACCATCCCAAAATTCCGCCACTGCAAAATATTTGCCAGTGCTGAAATCCTCGGGGATGTACCAAGTGAAGGGACTGTCATCTGCTGTCAGATTGATCGCACCATCAATGGGTATCTCATCCCCGGGAATACCGTCCTTATCCAGGTAAAGATTACACCAGGCATCGGAATCCTCGTCCGCAAGGGTAAAGGCAAAGTTCACCTCAGTTCCCAGACCGGCGATGGCACCCCCAACACCGGGGTAGTCCCATTTAAATGAAGGCGCCTTGCTTGTGGCGGAACTGATCAAACTTATGGACAGGACCCCTCCGCTGGCGGAATGGAACCGGACAGGGATCCTGACCGTGTCGCCCGCATCCGTCTGATGGTTCTTCAAATAGGCGTTTACCTTGTCCTTGACATTCCCGGTCTGTATCACCGCGGAATAATGGATGTTCAGGCCGCTAATTATTGTCACACCGGGTGATCCCATGGTGGCGGTTAGCTGCAGTTGAGCGAACTCGTTTCCGTATTCATCGGTGTAGGTAGGTGCGGAAGATAATGCCCCGCTTATCTTGGAGGTGGCATCCACCTTGGTAAGCGCGGTGGACAGTTGTCCGTCGTGCAAATTGGTACCTGCCATGTCCACCTTGACCTGGGTGGGTATTATGGAATCGATGAAGGTCCGACAGAATATATCCGTGTTCCCACCGAGCCCGTCGGATCCCTCGGACGTTGATCCGTATCCTACCCATATAACGTAGATTTTTTCGTTGAAAACCTGAACGGAGTGCCAGAAGTCCCGACCCACCTCACCAGTGTAATCGGTTATCTCCTGGGTGCTGGTCCAGGGGTCCTGATCCTCGACCCTTGGGTCCCAGTCAAATGGGTTCGTTGCCGTGGAACGGAAAACCAGGTCCTTATCAAAATTGGCCCCCACGTTAGCTATCCTGGGATCATCGGTCTGCCAGAATACGTACAGTCTGTCGTTGTTGACCACCGCCTGGGGCCATCGATCATGGTAATCATCCGTGGTGCGCATGGGTGTAACCTCTCTGTAACGGCCGTAGCTGGTATCCTTTCCGAATCCATTGGTGTGGTCGGCGGGCATCACTGGAACGTTCCACTGGGTACCGTCCCCGCCATTCATCATGGTGATATCGTAGTCGCCCCAATGGGTTATCCAACCATCGGACGATTTCCATATGGCGAAGACCTCGTTGTCATATTCCACCAGCACCGGGGTCATGTCCTGTCCCATGTGGTAATAGGGAAGGAATGGCGGTTCGTCTGCCGGGTTGAGGGAATCGGGGTTCTGGGTACCGTCAATGGGGGATAGCTGGGTAATGGGAGACCAGCTTGAACCGCCAGTGGACCAGCTCACGAGAGTATCATAATCATTGAACCCTTCACCGGCCAACACGCTAGAATTGGAATACCAGGCACAGAAAAGCTTACCTTTCAGGGAGAAAAGCTTGGGGGCGGCCTCTATATCATATGGACGGTTATTCTGGGTCAAGACATACGGTGTGGACCATGATGATCCATCGCTGGAAGATGATACAACTATATCGTTCCCAAAACCGTTCATCCCACCCCACTGGGATGTTGTGCTGTTGGGGGTGGAAGTATCCTGAGTGGTCCAGACGCAGTAGAGTTTTCCGGAGTGGGACACCAGACGGGGCCACCAATCCATGGGTCCCTCGGTCCAGTCCATGAGACCTTCGTTCCACTGTTTGTGCAGGGAGTAGGAAGCCTCGTTTTTGGTAATCTCCACAGGAGATGACCAGGAATTGGCGTTTGTAGGTGTGGAGCTGGAAACTATAACAATGTCACGATCCTGGCCACTGGTGTAATCCGTATCGTTACTCTCGAAAACCACATGAAGCTTCCCACCGTGGGAAACCATGTGGGGTGTCCAACATTCCACATTTGAGTTCATGGGTGTGATCTCGAAGGGTTTTGCCCAGTCCCTGCCATCGGATGAGTAGGATATGACTATACCATTATCCAGTGCGCCCTGGGTCTGGTTGGCCCTGTTGTACAGAGACGGGTTATAGGTCCTCCAGGCTGCCCAGAGCTTGCTGTCATGAACACAGGATGTCACATCGTAATCGAAATACGTTCCCTCCACGGGGTTGGGACCCATCCACTCAAGGTTGATCCTGACAGGATCCTCCATAATGATATTGTCCTCAACGGATAAGGCAATCTCTGCATCAGCGATCTGGGCATTCTTGGGTATGAGAAGAGTGCCGCCTGTCTTCGTGCCTGTCTCGTTGAATACCAATCTGTCGGTGCTGGCCCCGTCATCGAACTCGGTCTGCAGGCCCATGGCACCCTTACCCTCTCCGTCCCAGGACCAGATATAGGATGTATCGTCACCAACGGCCATCTTGACGCTCCTCGGGTACATATCCGTATTTGGATCGACCTTCCCCTCAATGCCCAGGTTGAAATCCGTGAGGTATACCCCTTTGGGAACCTCAACAGTAAAGTTGTTCGAATTACCCGATTCCGGGTCAAGGGTTATCTCGGTATCCGAAAGGGACACTTCTGCCGTGACCGTTTCCGCGGGGTTTATCAGGAAAATGACCCCCGTCATGATCATTCCCATGATGACTATCCATGAGACACATTGTCTTAAAAAACACCTCATAAAACCACCCAGTGGAGCTGGATTACTACCGTCTTATACCATAGTTAATATTTATAGGTTTGGGGGCAGAACACACACCTGGCCAGTATTGACCGGCAAGGCATGAAAAAGGTCGCATGTACAGTTATTCAAACAACCTTTTGTTTTCTTTCCTCGGTAAACGTTCCGCCATATAATATCCTATTTCATGAATGACATAAATAACTTTGATGTTCATGAACAAATACATGGATGAGAAATTGTGTTTAACGCTCCATTTCGCTCCATTTTTTCCATGATTGAATTTAAACTGGTCAATATCCCAATGCACACGATTCCAAATGCTGTAGAAGTAATTCCACAATATGCCCACAAGATAAGAAACAGGCATTGATGATCAGAAAAATGGACTGAAAACATATAACAACGCTGAAAAAAAGAAAAAATTAGGGCGGGATTTTACTGTCCCGCCCCGTTTCCCTGCATGTCTGATCAGAAGAACTCAAAGTCTTCATCGACTCCGTCACCGTCGTGATCGGTGGACGATCCGGGACCGGTCCAACCGCCATCGTGGGGATTGGTGGGATCCGTGCCGGCTGCCACTTCGACGCTATCTATCACGCCATCGCCATCGGTATCGACGAAGTTAG
>Ga0272441_10005300_pt1 | contig 22562 bp, 20 predicted proteins | sample SSMProp6N_FD_193582 | JGI IMG/M metagenome (GOLD analysis project Ga0272441, IMG submission 193582) | Marine sediment archaeal communities from Little Sippewissett salt marsh, Falmouth, MA, United States - SSM-Prop-6N | ecosystem: Environmental > Aquatic > Marine > Wetlands > Sediment ... | reverse complement strand
GATTAAAGTTGCGGTGAAGGCGTTTGATGTTTTTATCACCATCGAAGCTTACCGTTTGCTCGCCGAAAAAGTGGATTATCCCTTTCATATCGGGATTACCGAGGCCGGCCCCCTGCTGCCGGGCGCGATCCGGTCTTCGATCGGACTGGGAATTCTTCTCCGGGAAGGCATGGGTGATACCATCCGCGTTTCGCTGACCGCACCCCCCCGGGATGAAGTCAGGGTGGGGCGCGAAATTTTGCAGGTGCTGGGATTGAGGCGGTTCGGCCCGGTGATCATAAGTTGTCCTACCTGCGGCCGCTGCCGGGTTGATCTTCTCTCTTTGATCCGGAGAATTGAAGAACGGATCAACGGTCTCGGGGACCTCCGCGATCTGTCAGGTGTTAAAGTCGCGGTGATGGGTTGCCGGGTGAATGGTCCCGGTGAGGCCCGTCAGGCCGATCTGGGGATAGCGGCGGGGAAGAAATCAGCTCTTCTTTTCAAAAAAGGGAAGATAGTAAAGCGGGGAAAGCTCGCAGCTATGGTGGAAGACTTGATGGATGCACTATCTTCCTGGCCGAACATTTCTTCCCGGCGACGATAAAATCTTCGGCGTTGCTGATAGCATGAGCGAGATCAGAAGAGTGGCGGGAAATACCGCCGCCCTCTCCCTGTCCAAAGTAATTCGCCTCTCTATTTCCCTGGCCCTGAGCGTGATCCTGGTCCGTTACCTCGGTCCGGAGCATCTGGGAAACTGGGCGGCGGCCCGTTCGCTCTGCGCCCTGGCGGCGGTCCTGATTTCTCTGGGAATGAGCAATATCGCCATCCGGGAATGCGCTCCCCGGCTGAATGATACCCGAAGATACCTGGAAACTCTTCTTTCCCTCCGCCTGATTTTTTCCCTGATCGCTGCCGGGGGTGTTTTGATTCTGGTAAAATTTTTCGGCTACCGCGCCGAAATCGCCCATCTCGTTTTCATCGCCCTGGGATTTTATATTTTTAACGCTCTCGGGGAAGCCTTCGTCGTTCCCTTCCGTTGCTGGGAAAAGATGGGGTATGAAGCGGTCATCAATATTTTCAAAGATCTGCTTTTGATGCTTCTTGTTTTCCTGGCGGTTTATCTGAGGTGGGGAGTATTGCGGATAGCCTATCTTTATCTGGGCGCTAATCTTTTTTACCTCTTCTTTTCATGGTTGGTGGTGAGAACGGAATTCTTCCGGCCCCGACTCTCCCTGGATTTATCGCTGGCCCGTCACCTGCTGATCGCCGGCTTCCCGGTGGGGATCGCTATTTTCTTCAACTCCTATCACGATATCAGCCGGATAATTATCCAGAAGGTCTTGGGCTCGAGCGCCGCCGGGTATTACAGCGCGGCGGTTCTGCCGTTTATCGCCCTGGAGAGCACCGTGGTTATTTCCCTGATGGGGGCTTTATTTCCTCTGATCGCCCGCCTCCATGTGTCCGATCAAAACCGTCTCCTAACTATTTATCAAAGAGTGAGCAAGTATCTTTATCTGATCTCATTGGGGGGAGCGGTTTTTTGTCTCTTGCTCAGCGATGAATTGGTCGCCTTATTTTTCGGAGCAGCCTACATCGATTCCGCCGGGGTATTGAAAATGCTGACTCCGGCAATCGTTCTGATGTTTCAAAATTACCTGCTTTACAACGCCATGGTGGCTTCCCGCAGGGAGAAGCTTTTCGCTTTGATTATCGGAGGGAGCGCTCTCCTCAACGCGCTCGGCGTTTTCCTCCTTTCGAAGTCTCTCGGGATAGAAGGAGGAGCGCTGGCCCTGGGTTCGGCTAATCTTTTCTCCCTGGTGTTCTTCTCTCTTATCCTGCGCCGAAAATACGGGCGGATACCCCTCACCCGGGTACGATTTCGGCCCCTGGCTTCGGCGGTGGTGGCCGGAGCTTTGATCTGGTGGGAGAAATCACTTAATTTTCCCCTGGGGGTGATGATAATCTCCGGTATAGTGGCGTATGGCTTGCTGATTTTCTCTTTCGGGGTATTTACCCCCGAAGATCGAACATTATTCAAGAGCGTCTTCCCGGGGCTGCCCTCGGCGCAGAAAAACCAGGAGCAAAATTTCAAATGAGACCCAAAGTCGCGTTTATCTTTTCCCAATTTCCCTGTTACGATGAAGTCTTCATCCTCCGGGAAATGGTTGAGCTGAACCGGATGCTGGACCTGACCATTCTTTCCCTGAAAAAGAGCGCCCGTGATCCCGTCCGGCATCAAATCAGCCGCCCGCTTCTGGATAAAACCGTGTATTCTGATTTTTTTTTCAGCAAAGAAGTTTTAAGGGCTAATATCGCGTTTTTGCTCCGGAGCCCGGTTAAATTCCTCAAAAGCGTGCTCGAAGTTATACTTTTAAACCGGCGATCCATTGAATTCCTCCTGAAAACCCTGGCGCTGCATCCCCAGGCGGTTTTTTTCGCATCGATCTGCGAGAAGAATAAGATTGAGCGCGTTCACGGCCAGTGGGCGACCTATCCGACCGGGACGGCGATGATTGTTTCCCGCCTGCTGGGGATTCCCTTCAGTTTTACCGGCCACGCCCACGATATTTATGTGAACACCGCCGGGCTTACGGCCAAGCTTTCAAGAGCGCAGTTCGTCATCACCTGCACCGGGGAAAACAAGCGACATCTTTTGAGTTTAGCTCCCGGGCTCGACCCGGAAAAAATTCAGGTTATTTACCACGGTGTTGACCTGGAGCATTACCGGCTGAAGCCGCAGTTTCGATTGGAGCGGGGTGAGAAAATCGCCGAAGTTGACACCGGCGGGCAGTTCCGGATTCTTTCCGTCGGGAGTTTGTTCGAATGTAAGGGATTTGAATATTTAATCGAAGCGTGCCGATTGCTGCGGGAAAATAATTTTCCTTTCCGCTGCCGGATTGTCGGCGGGGGGTACCTGGAAAATAATCTGCGGCACCTGGTCTCGAACCTCCGCCTTCAGGATCTGGTTGAAATCACCGGTTATCAACCGCAGGAGCGTATGCCCGGCCATTACCTCTGGGCTGATCTGTTTATTTTACCGGCAGTATTGAAGATACACTGGGGGATTCCCAACGTGCTCCTGGAAGCGCTTGCCGTCGGGGTCCCGGTCGCCTGCACGGAGCTGCCATCCCTGGTGGAACTGGTCGAAAATCCCAGGTGCGGTTTTATCATTCCCGAAAAGAATCCCGAAGCGATCGCCGAACTGATCATGAAATCGAGCGCCGATCGGAAATTGCTGGAAAAGTACGGAAGGGCGGGAAGAAAGAAAATAGAAGAAAAATGGGATATCAAAAAGACCGCCGGCCGGATCGCGGCGCTATTTAACCGTTAACTATTCCGATTCAGTTTTATATATTAAATTCTTGCGAAAAAATTTTAAAAAGGAGGATCTGATGATCAAACTGGGAATAATCGGTTGCGGAGGGTGGGGAAAAAATTTGCTCCGTAATTTTCAGGAATTGCCCGATTCGGAAGTTATTATCGCTTCCGACCTGGTGGAAAAAAGACTGGCGGCGGCGAAAGATAAGTATCCGGCTCTGGTAACGACGAAGAATTTCCGTGAGGTAGTCGAAAACCCGCAAGTTCAGGCGGTGATCGTCGCCACACCGGGAGCGGCTCATTTCAAGATCGCCTGGGATTGCCTTCAGGCGGGAAAAGATGTTTTCGTGGAAAAACCGATGGCCCTGGCCAGCGCTGATTGCCGCTCACTCATCGAGGTGGCGGAGGCGAACAAGAAAATTTTGATGGTCGGTCATCTCCTCCTCTATCATCCGGCGGTTCGAAAACTCAAGCGGGAACTCGAATCCGGCACCATCGGTGAATTGTATTATATGTATTCCCAGAGGCTCAATCTGGGCAAAATCCGCAAAAGCGAGAACGCCTTCTGGACTTTCGCTCCCCATGACGTTTCCGTGGCTCTTTACCTGGTGGGCAAATCTCCGCTTTCGGTCTCCGCCCGGGGAGAATCATATGTTCAAGAAGGGATCGCCGACGTTGCCTTCGCCACCATCACTTTTGGAGAAAATGTTCTCGCCCACGTGCATGTCAGCTGGCTCGACCCCCATAAGGTGAGAAGAATAACCGTGGTCGGGAGCAAGAAAATGATGGTTTTCGACGATATGGAGAGCGGCGAGCCGGTAAGAATTTTCGACAAGGGGGTTCCGGAGAATCTGGAGTACGATACCTACGGCGAATATCTCAACCTTCGCTACGGTGACGTTCACATCCCCTGGGTGAGAGCCGGGGAGCCCCTCAAGGTTGAGTGCGAACATTTTATCGAGTCCGTCCGCGATCGGAGTCAGCCGCTTACGGATGGAACTAACGGTTTAACCGTGGTCCGGGTTTTGGAAGCGGCCCAGAAGTCAATGGATTCCGGCGGTGAAGCCGTCGACCTGGAATAAGCGGAGAAATTAATTTTGAGGTGAGTTATGAATGGAAAAACAGATTATTTTGTTCATGAATCAAGCTATGTGGACAAAGGGGCCGAGGTCGGAAAGGACACCAAAATCTGGCACTTTTCTCACGTTATGGCCGGCGCCCGGGTGGGGGAGGGTTGCTCGATCGGGCAGAACGTGAACATCGCCTCCGGGGCGATCGTCGGCGATCGCGTGAAGATCCAGAATAATGTATCCGTTTACGACGGGGTAAAGCTGGAGGATTATGTCTTCTGCGGTCCGGCGATGGTTTTCACCAATGTTTATAATCCCCGCAGCGAGATATCGCGCAAGGATGAGTATCGAAAAACTCTGGTCAAAAAGGGGGCCACCATCGGAGCCAATGCCACGGTTGTCTGCGGGATCACCATCGGATCGTACGCCTTTATCGGCGCCGGGTCCGTGGTGACCAAAGATGTCTCCGATTTTGCCCTCGTCTACGGTAACCCGGCCGCGCCCCGGGGTTGGATGTGCCGCTGCGGTGTCAAACTTTTATTTCGGGGGGGCAAAGCGATCTGCTCCGTTTGTGGCGAAGAATATGAAAAATCGCCGTCCGGCATCCGCCCCAAATAAATAAATGAAATGTTTATGAAATAAAAATTTCATGACAATAAAAATTTTATACGTGATCGACAAAATGGTCCGGGCGGGGGCGCAGATGAATCTTTATCAGATAGCGTCTTCTCTCGATGAAACAGAATTTCAGCCCCGGTTGTGTTGCCTGCTGCGGCGGGGAGATTTGGCCGATGAAATGGAGGAAAGGGGAATAAAAGTTACCTCTCTTGAGCTCGCCAACATCATGGGCCGCCGTTTCGGAAAAGCGGTCGGGGGAGTGTTCCGCCTCGCCCGGCGGGAAAAAATCGACCTGATTCATTCCTACCTCTTTGCCGCCAATATCGTTGCCCCCTGGGCCGGTTTTTTCAGCGGTGTCCCGGTTATCACCGGCCGGGGAGATACCGGCTTCTGGAAGAAAAGTCATCACATCTGGGCGAATCGCTGCTGCAATCTGCTGACCGAAAGGATAACCGCCAATTCTCAGGCGGTGGTCGATTATCTCCTGAGGAGAGAAAAGGCGAAACGGGAAAAAGTGGTTCTGATTCACAAGGGCTGGTATGCCGGCCCGGCGGAGGAGAAAAAAGATTTCACTGCGGGGAAATTCGTTCTGGGTTGCCTGGGAAATATCCGGCCGGTGAAGGGGTATGAATATCTGCTCGCCGCCCTCCGCGACCTGGAACGGAGCCGGATTCCCTTCGAAGTACATTTCGGCGGAAGGATTCTGGACCCCGTTTACTTCGAGCGTTTGCAAAAGATGGCCGCGCATCCGTCGCTGCGGGAAAAAATATTTTTCCGGGGCGAGATTTCCGAAGTGGATAAATTTTTAAACGAACTGGATGTTCTGATTATTCCTTCGCTTTCCGAGGGTTTCCCCAATGTTCTTCTCGAAGCGATGGCGAAAAAGCTGGTGGTGGTGGCCACCGGGGTGGGCGCCGCCCGCGAAGTGATAAAAGACGGAATCGACGGGTTTCTCGTTCCGCCGGCGGATCCAAAAGCTCTGAGTAAAATTATCTGGCGCATGATCCAAAATCCGGGAGTGATGGAAAACGTTGGAGAACGCGCCCGCCGGAAGGTGATAGATGAATACAGCGAAAAGAAAATGGTCCGAGAGTTCCAGAACCTTTATCGCAAAGTACTGAACCGGCGGTAGAATAATTCTCTCTCCGGACCTGATGCCAATATCATGAAGCGCTTATTGAGAAAAGCGATCGCGCTATCGGGATGGCCCTTATCCCGTACCATCTCATTGGTCCGCGGAAAAGGGGTTCGAATTCTGATGTACCACCGGGTGACGGAAAGAAATCGGGATCGGCTTTCGGTTCATCCGTCGGAATTCGAAAGACAGATCGATTACCTGCTCGGTCGGAATTACCGGATACTCGATTTATCTGATTTAAGCCGGAGCGGTATTCAAAAAACCGGTCCCCGCCCGGCGGTGATTTTAACTTTTGATGACGGTTACCTCGACTTCTATGAAAATGTTTTTCCCGTCCTCAAGGCCCGCCGCCTCCCCGCCGCGGTTTTTATTATCGTCGGTTTAGTGGAAGGTAACGTTCCGCTTCACCTCGCGCGGGGCTATCCCGACCCGGCCGCTCCACTGACCTGGGAAATGCTCAAAGAAATGAGCCTTGATGGAGTGACCGTCGGCTCCCATTCTTTCACTCACCGGGAACTGCCCCGCCTGAACCGGGAGGAAGCCGAGAAGGAAATCGAAAGCAGCGCCCTCTTGATTGCCGACCGTTTGGGCCGCCGCCCGCTGTGGTTCGCTTATCCCCGGGGCAAATTCAATTCCTCCCTGGAAGATACGGTAAGAAAAGCCGGTTACTCCGGGGCGGTGACCGTCCGGCCCGGTTCGAACAGATATCCCCTGAATCTATTTTCGCTTCGCCGGACCGAAATTTGCGGTGAGGACGACATGGTGGATTTCAAGATGAAATTGCGGGGAGCTTTCGATCCCTGGCATTTTGTGTGGCAGGCTTTTAAGGGAGAGAAGCTTTAATTGGGGCTTCCCGGTTTCGTAAAAAAGAGAGACGGCAAAGGTGAATCCGAATAATGTGAAAAAAATAACGGTTCTGCACGTCATCGACAGCCTTCCCCGGGAGGGAGCGGAAGTGCTGCTCTACGATTTAATTCAGAGAGGCGATCGTCGCCGATTTTCCTACCTGGTGTGCGCCCTCGGGCGCGGTGGCGGCGTGGCTGATATGTTGCAGGAGATCGATGTTCCCGTGTATGTGCTGGGTCGGCGCTCCTTCTGGGATTTTTCCGCCTTTCAACGACTCCTTCGTTTGATCAGAGATAATAATGTCGATATAGTTCATACCCATCTCTTTTCCAGCCATCTCTGGGGGAGATTGGCCGCTTTTTTGAGCAAAGGGGTTACAACCTTCAGCACCGAGCATAACATGTCGGAATGGAAAAACATCTGGCGGAAGTACGCCGATCGCTTCTCCGCGTGCCGTACCGAGAAAATCATAGCCGTCTCCTCGCCGGTTCGGGATTCACTGATCTCGGTCTGCGGGATAAAAGCGGGGAAGGTGATGGTGGTTAAAAACGGTTTGAACCTTGATCGTTTCCCGACCCTGCCGGACCGGGAGCGGAAATTGAAAGAGCTCAATTTAAGCGCAGACACCGCGCTGGTGGGTATGGCGGCGGCCCTGACCCCTAAAAAGGGCCATCGTTATCTCATCGAAGCGATCTCCCGGATAACGGCCCGGAGAAAGAACACCTGTTTTTTGCTTCTGGGAGAAGGGGAATTGAAAAAGCAGCTCGAGAAGATGATTCGTGCCCGGGGACTGAGGGGGCTGGTGCTCCTGCTCGGGAACCGGCCCGACGCCCTGGAGATCATCGCTCTTCTGGATGTTTTTGTTTTGAGTTCGGTGCGGGAGGGGCTATCCCTGGCCCTGCTGGAAGCGATGGCGCTGGGCAGAGCCGTGGTGGCGACCGCGGTGGGGGGGAGCGCCGAGCTGATCAAGGACGGAGTTACCGGCTTGCTGGTCCCTCCCGCCGACGCCGCGTCGCTCGCCGGCGCCATCGAGCGGATTCTCGACCGCCCGGAGCTGGGTAAGGAGCTGGGACGGGAGGCCCGCCGAAGGGTGGTTACGGATTATGATTTCTCCTCAACGGTTCAAGCTTATGAAAGGATGTATCTGACCGCTAGGTCAGGCTGAAAATGAAAGGGCTTCGAAACATGAAATACACCAAGCCCAGCTTTCGGTCTCGAAGGACTTTTTACCGATCGCGGGAACCGAAAAAAACGAAGATGACCCGGGGAAGAGTGCTGGTCATTCTCCTGGCGAGCGCTTTGCTCGGAATCCTGATCGGCTGGGGAATCGGCAGAATGATGAATAAAGCTCTCCGGATCAGAAAATCACACCGGGAATCTTCGGCAACCTGGGGGGAAATAACTTCTTCCCCGGAATCGCCTGCCGAAAGTTCGAATGGTTGATCAACCGCCCAAACCTTCCAGCTCGGTCATTCCCGGGCGCTGGATAATTTCGATTTCCACCCGCCGATTCTTGGCCCTTCCTTCTTCGGTATCGTTGGAAGCGACCGGATGATGGGGACCGTAACCGATGGCGCTCAACTTCTCCGCTTCGATTCCGTGCTTTTCGATTAAATACCGCATGATGGCGGTGGCGCGGGCGGCGCTCAGCTCCCAGTTGGAAGGAAAAACCGGAGTATGGATGGGAAGGTTGTCGGTGTGGCCCAGGATCCGGATCCGGCAGGGATTGATCTGGATGAATTTTGCAATGCGGTCCAGAAAATCCCGGGCCGACTGTTTAAGCGCCGCCCGGGCGGGAGGAAAGAGGAAAGGAACCAGGGGGATGATGGTCACCTTCCACTTGCTGGTATCGACTTTGATGAAGGCGCTCAGATTGGCCTCAAGGATATACTGCTCGATGTCTCTCCCCAGCTGCTGGACTTTGCTGATGGTGATCAGTTCCCGCAGCTGCTGGTGTTCCAGGTTCTTGAATTTTTCGATCAGGTTTTTCTGTTCTTCGTTGAAATCACGCAGAATGGTTTGTCCCAGCGGTCTTTCCTCTTCGGGTGTTTCGATCTGCTCCTCACCGGAGAGCCAGGTGATATCGATCCTGAGGGCGAGCATGGTGGAGAGGATGATGAAGAACGTCATCAGGAGCGTGGCCATATCAGAGTAGGTGGTCATCCAGTCAGGCGGCCAGGTCGATTCCAGGTCCTGACGGTTGATATCCGAGGGGCTTAGTTCCCTTCTCCGGGCCATGGTTTAACCCGCCTTGGATGTTGTTTCGGAGGTTATGAAAATATGAAATTCAACCCGGCGGTTGCGGCTTTTATCTTCCGGATCTTCGTTGGGAGCACTGGGAAGGGTGGGTCCGTAACCGGAGATCGAGATTCTCCGGGGCGGGATATTATGCCGGTCCATGAGATAGCGGCCCACCGCCGCCGCCCGGGCCGAGCTCAGCTCCCAGTTGCTGGGGAATTTCCGGCGGTGCCTGGGATGAATGGGGGTGTCGTCGGTGTGGCCCTCGATCCGGATGGAAGCGTTGGTTTCTTTCAGGAGCCAGGCGATCTTATCGAGGACGGGAAAGAAGGAAGATTTGAGGGTCGTGCTCCCCTCGCTGAAAAGGAGGGGAGAGGAGGGGACGATGACCACGTCTTCCGCCCGCAATTTTATCTTGACTTCTTCTTCCAGTTCACCTTTTTCCAGATAATCCTCGACTTCCTCGGCTTTTTCCTTCAGGTTTTGCAGTTCGCTGATGGCGATCCTCTGCTCCGGGGTGAGCTGGGTTATTTCCCTCCAGACCTTGACATCGTCCTCCAGAGAGCTGAGGTGGATCGCCGTGGTTCGTTTGCTGGTCGAACGCATGATCGATTCTTCCATATCTTCCCGGAATTTAAGTAGCTCCTGGGGGATGTTCATCATGGTGATGGCGTACCAGAGGACGAAAAAGGTCATCAGGAGGGTGGTCATGTCGGAGTAGGTGACCATCCACTTGGGAGGCCACGCCCCTTCCAGACCCCCTTCCGCCAGCTCCGGCTCGAGTTTTTCCCGCTCGAGCAGCGGTTCTTCTTTCGAATTTTCAGCCATGGCTACTGACGGCCGGCGAGGTAGGCCCGCAGTTTTTCCCGGACGATCTGGGAATTATCGCCGGCCTGGATGGAGGCGATCCCTTCGATGATGATCTCCCGGGTGAGGGCCATGTTGGCGTTGTAGACCCGTATTTTCCCGGCGATGGGCATGCAGAAAAGGCCGGCGAAGATGATGCCGTAAAAAGTGGTGAGGAGGGCGATCGACATATTGGGGGCGATGGTTTCGGGGTCGGTCAGGGTCCTCAGGAGCATGATCAAGCCGATCAAAGTTCCCACCATCCCGAAAAGGGGGCAGTAAACGGAGATGTCGCGCCAGAGCCGCTCATCGGTAGATATTTTCATGTGGAGGTAATCGGAGACGGTCGCCAGGATTCCCCGGGTCACTTCGGGATCGGTTCCGTCGGCCACCAGATCCACTCCGATATCCAGGAGGGGGTAACGGCCTTTGGTGGATAGTTCCCGGATCGCCATGAAACCTTCTCTCCGCGCCCGAACGGCCATTTCCACGATGACCTCGATGACCGCCTCCGGGCTCATGACTTTACCCACCAGGGTGAAGCGGAGAGCTTTGAAACCGTCGATGATCTGGCGGAAGTTAAAGTTCACCAGTATCGCCGCGCCCGTGGCTCCGAAAACGATAACTATGGCCGGCAAATTGATGAAATATTTTACCATCGCCATCCCGCCTTCCTGCTGGACCCCCCGGAGAAAGATGGCGAGAAAGATAATGGCCATTCCGGCAACTATTCCGATGATGGTACTGGTGCGCATGAAAAGCTCCCTATCCGGTGGTTTTCGGCAAATTTATGGTTTGCTTGTAGCGGATGACTTTATCGATGATTTCGTCCACCGTGTCGCGGGCGATGTATTTTTCGCCCGTGCTCAAAGTAATGATGGTATCGGGTCTGGCTTCGATCAGTTCAATCAATTCAGCGTTGATGACCAGTTCCTCGCCGCTGAGACGGGTTACTTTGATCATATAAAATTAACCTTTTATATAGATTAAGATCTGGGGAAAGGTTTTCTTCCCCGCAGGCGAAACTGGATCATACCATTTCTTCCTGGAAACGGGCGACCGTTATCTGTCCCTCGCGTTCCAGCTTCCGGATGGTGGCGATTATTTCATGCTGGGCTTCCAGCATCCGGCTGCTCAGTTTCCTCAAGACCTCCATGATCTCTTCCTGCGCTTCATCGGCCCGTTTCCTGGTGATGGCTCCCATCACTTCCAGATCCTCTTTCAGCATCGCCACCGCCCGTTCGGTGAGTCCGCTGAAAAATTTCTCCTGCACCTTGACGGAAGCGCCGCGGAGGCCCATCTTAAGGGTATTACGGTCGACCGTGCGGAAAATCTCTTCGATCAAACTCTCGTCCAGCTCCAGCATGGCTTCATTGAAAGGCAACTCTTCCCCTTCCTTCTCCAGCTCCACTTTTTTGATCGATTCGAGATCTTCTCCGATCATTTCCCGGGCTCTTTCGGTCATGTTCTGGAGGATCTTATTCTTCACCTCTTCGGAAGCATCCACCATGGCGTAGCTGATCATCTCCCGGGGGATATTGTGGATTACCGTTTCCAGGTCTTTATCTTCCAGGGTGACGATATCCTCAAAAAGGAACATCCGCTTCCTGATTTCGCCGGCCATGGCCGCGTTTCTGCTCTCAATGTTGTCCAGGATCACTTTGGTCACCGCGTAACGGCTGGAACTGAGGATGTCGGCCAGAACCCGGTAGCCGAGGACCGGGACATAGTCTTTGTGCAGACGGACGATCTTGAGTTTTCTTTCCAGGAAGGATTTTATCTCTTCGGCCAGATCTTCCTCTTCGGTCAGAGAGCTCATCGCTTGAGCGATTTCGAACTGTTTATCTTCTTCCAGAACCTCCATAACGTCGGCCGCCGCCTTGGGATCGATCTGGGAGAGGACCGCCGCCGCCAGCTTGGATTCTTCGTCTTCGATCAGCATGGTGATATCTTCCGGAGGGAGGGTTTTTAAATATTTGAACGGTTCATCCAGAATACCCTCCTCCGGGGTCTTTTCCAGCTGCTGGGCCATCAGGTCTTCAATGTTTCCCAGCACCTCCACCACCTCCGGCCCGAAATCGGTACCGGCCCCGCCTTCTCTGCCGGCCGCTGCTGCGGCGGCGGGGGCGGCTGCGGCCGGTCCGGCCGCCGCCGGACCACCCGCCCCGGCGGCGCCGCCCATGGCGGCGATCTTTCTCTGCTCATCGAGCATATCGGACATGGTGTCTCTGATCTCGGAGAGAAGGGAGTCGGCCTGCTGGGGGGATTTGGTCAGTATCTCTCTGATATCCGACAGGATCGAGTCGATCCGGGCGCCGGGCGATTTGGCCAGGCCCTCCTCCAGCATATTCTTGATCTCCTCCAGGGTCTCGCCGTAATCTCCCCCCCCGACCCCGGAAAAAATTTGTTTCATCTCCTCCAGTTCCTCGCGCCGTTTTCTTTTGCTTTCCTCTTCAGAGACCATCGGACCCGCCCCGCTTCCTTCGCCTTCTCCGCCCGCCGCCCCGGCAGCCAGAACGGTTCCCGGGGGAGTTTTCAGTTTGCGCAGGGGAAAGTAAATGGCGGCGATGAGAATGAGAAGGGCGAGGAGGGCCAGGAGTGAATAGAGGAGGTAGTTCTGCTGCGAAGCCGAAGGAGGAGAAACGATCTCCCGCCAGGGAATGGGTTCGATTTTAAAGGTGTCGCCCCGTCCCGGGATCAGGCGGGCCCATTTCGGAACCTCGGATTTTATCTTCTCTATCGTCTCTTCCGGCAACGATTCGTCAACCCAGACGGTAATGTGCATGCTGGAAATGACCGGCGAGAGGAAACTGGCGGCGGCCCGGCGGTTCAGCGCGGATTTAGCTTCCTCCGACGTTTTCACCCCCGGCATGCTGGAAAGGGCCTTTACCCGATCCAGATCGCCGGCGCTGAGCCGGTCGTAGAGGGTTACATCAACCTGGACTATGGTTCGCTCCGGACCCACCATGGTATCCAGATTGGTTTTGAGGCGGTCCTGGAGGGCGGTTTCAACCTGGGCTTCGTCGATTCTCTGAGCGGGCTGCGCCCGGAGTGGAACCGCGGCCAGGAGGAAAGCGAAGGACACGCTGAAGAGGGATATTGCTCTCCGGTACTTTCTTTTGCCGCATTTATCCATTAACTATTCCTCCGGGAGGAGGATTTTTTCTTCATCTGCCGGCGGTTCGGCTGGAGCGAGATTTAATCCCCGGTAGCGGGGAACGAGAAGAATCATTCCCGGATAGATCAGGTCGGGGTCGAAAATCTGGTCGCGGTTGGCATGGTAGAGAAGAAGCCATTTGTAAGGATCGCCGTAGATCTCGGGCCTGCCGGCGATTCCCCATAGGTTCTCCTCCGGCTGGACCAGATAGGTATCGACTTTTTCCGCCACCATACCTTCGGACAGCGCGTATCCGGTGCCCTCCCCGGGGACTGCTCCGGCTCCGGTTTGCTCCATTTCCTGAAACTGGAGTTCCAGCTGCTTCCGTTTTATGATTTCGTCTTCCAGCTGAACCCGCAATTCCTCCAGCTTTTTTTCCATCTCCTTTTTTTCTTCTTCCAGCCTCCGCGCTTTTTCTTCCTCGGCCAAAAGTTCCTCCAGAAGTTCCTCGTCCGTGGGCTCGACCGCGGTCGGTGCGATCTCCTTCTCGAGAGGAGGAATCACCCGTTCGTATTCTCTGATCTTCGGGTTGATGAAGATATAGCCCCGGTTGCCCCATTCCCTCACGTCAGCCCCCCCGTATTGTCCGGGCTGAGGGCTGTAAGGGTAATCGATGACCCGGGTGGTACGTCCCGAGCGTTTCCAGACGCTTTCCAGACCGAAACGGTCGGCAATTTCCGCCGACTCCGCCCCGGCTCGGTTTGCTGCCGAGATCAAACAGAGCGGAAGAACAACAAATAGAAAGGGGTGGCGAACCATCTGATTCTCCTTGTTTGATTATATATATATCACTTCAGCCGAAAATATGTCAATATAAGAGTAAGGCTCTGCTTTCTTTTTGCGGTTGATCCCCGGATTGACCCGCCGGCGATTTTTTGCTAATTTCGACCGATCCGAAAACAGAGTTTTTCAAAGCGCTGTCTCAATAAAAACGAATCCTATCATAGAAAAAGGGAAGAATGGAAAGAAAAAAATTAACCGACCGGATATTCACCGCGATCTGGATTCTTCTGGTTTTGCTGATACTGGTTTTTTTCTTCAAAGACCGGCTATCCCAGTTTCCTGACTGGTTGAAAAAAGTCAAGCGTGAACCGCGAACGGTGGTAAGCGGTTTTAAACCGAAAAGTATGGCCGGTTACGTTTGCAACTTCCGAAATCCTTCCGATCGGGATCTGTGGCAGACCAATCGGACCAATCTGGAGGTGGTTTCCCCTCCCTTTGACTCTCCCTTGAAATGGGCCCGGGTTACCTATTACCCTTCCCAGAGTCCGGGCTTGCTCTGGACCGACGAGACGATGGGGATAACTGATTGGCGGGGAGCGGATAATTTTTCTTTCACGGTTTACAATCCTCAAAGCTGGCAGGTTGAACTGAAGGTAAAGATAAAGGACGCGGCGGGCCGGATTTTCCAAACAAACAAGATGCTGCCCCCACTCCGGGTGGGGGAGGTGAAAATACCGTTGAGTCAGATAGCGGCCCGCATCGATGCCAGCCGGGTGAGTTACCTCAACCTTTTTCTCTGGGCGCCGGCCACGGAAACAGTTCTTTATTTCACGGAGTTCGCTTTTCCCTCAGCAACGGGACCGGAAGTCAGAGGCGGTTTCATCCGTTTCATGGGCCTGGAGTTTCCCGCCACCGTGAAAAGTGGAGAGGATGTGGAGGGAGCATTTTATTTCCTCATCCACCAAAAAATGAGTTCAGATCACCGCCTTTTGATTCGATTCCAAAAAGAGGAAGAGGAATTTCTCCTGAAGGAAATTCACCCTCCGTTCCCCACCAGCAAATGGCAGGTGGGAAGATTAATCAAGGTGGGCCCGTTCCCGGTCACCATCCCCGCCGGCCTGGAGGAGGGGACCTACGATCTGGAAGTGATCCTCGCCCATCCTTTCCGGGAGGAATCCGGATCGCGCTATTTCTTCCAACCGTATGAGAACACCGGTTTGAAAGGCTTTTCAGTCAGCAAAATCCGGGTGACGAAGCAGGCCGTTAAATGATATTATTTATCTAAATCGCGAGAGAGAAAATTTAATCGGAGAGATTAAAAAATGAGAACATCAGTTATTTTAGCTTCCTCGGCATTATTACTGCTTTGCTTTCCGTTTCCGGAAGGGCGGGCGGAGACGGAGACGAAAGACGTCAGCCCCCGCCTCACCCTGCTCAGCTTCAGCATGCAGACCGCGGCGAAACAGGGTGACTTCATCACCGCCAGCGCTTTTTTTCAACTGACCGCCCCGATTGAAGTGCGGGAAAAAGTATTTTTCCACCTCGCCCGCCCCGGCCGGTCGGAGGTGGATGTCAACGCTGATTTTTTCCCGCGGCTTTCCAGCGACCGCTGGGAGGTGGGAGAAGCGGTGGAAGCGGGCCCGGTCAATCTGGCCATTCCCTCCCGGCTGGATCCGGGGGAGTACGAAGTCCGGGCGGGTTTGATGGAGATCGTGAGGGAGGAGACCGGGGTACGCTATCTGAGAGAGCCGTATACCAACCCGGACATAGAGAACTTCGTGGTGAGCAAGTTGACCGTCGAAGAGGCGGAACCGGTCGTGGGTGAGGAGAGGCCGCCGATCGTCAGCCTGATAGACTTCGAAGACGAGCAGGAGATTATGTTATGCGAACCGTATAGCGCCACGGTCGCAGCTTTCCGGGAAGGAGACCTTCCCGCGGTCGCCGTCACCGTTCACCCGGGTTTAACTTATCCCGGAGTAATACTCGAAAACTTATTTTCCCTCAAACCCGCTCTGGCTGATTGGTCGCTCTACGACGTCCTGGAGCTGGGTCTGCAGGCTGCTTCGGCCGAGAGAGGTGGGCGCGTGATATTACAGATAAGCGATCGGGAGGGAAGGCAGTATAAAAAAGAGTTCTGGTTAACTCCCGGGGTTCCGGAAAAGCAGATGATCGGAGTGTTCAACATCGCGGGAGAGATCGATGTTTCCCGGATAGGACGAATAAAAATTTTCCTTCCCGGCTCGGCCAAAGAAGACTACACTTTTTACATCTCCACCCTCCGCCTTGTCTCCCGGGGGATGCCCGGGGATGAACCGGCGGTAAACTTTGTCCGACTGGAGGCGCCGGATAGAGTTCAGCGCGGCGAAATTTTCAAGGTCAAAGTTTACTTCAGCCTCAATCAGCCCGTATTTCCCCGCCATAAGATGTTCGTTCACGTTTACCGCCAGTATGATCTGAAGGGAAGAATTACCGGGGATGTCTCTCTTTTCCCGCCGGTCCGGAACTGGCCCCTCGACGAGGAAATCGGGATCGAATCGGCCCCGCTCTTGATCGACCCCGAGGCGCCCGCCGGAACCTATATGGTGCGGGCGGGCCTTTATCTTATAGCTGAAACCGGGGGAGAGGGTTACGTCAAAATGGATGCCTGGGATGAATACACCCCGGAGAAGCTCGTTTCTTTCGAGATGCAACCCGCTTCCCCCCGGGATTACATCAAGCAGCCCTACACCAATACCGAGATCAAGGACTGGGAAGTGGGAAAGATCGAGGTAGAGTAAGCAACTTGGCTTCGCCCCTTTTTGCACCTGATTTCTCTGAATTACTCTGATTTTTTCTTTTTTAGTTTAATCAGATTTAATCAGGTGCTAATAAATATATTTTATTGAAATTCCGAAGCATAGAGCAGCCGGATTTAATATTTCCGAATCAAACCTATTCATGGAAAACCGGCAAGATAAATTTTTGCTTTTTCTAGTCGTTATCGGACTTACGGGGGTTTGCGTTCTTGGTTTCATTCTTTTCGATGCCCTGGTGATCGAACCGAACTGGGTCACGGTTCGGAGGGTAAAAATTGATAATCCGGCTCTTTCCGAAGCACTGAAGGGAATAACCGTTGCCCAGGTATCCGATTTGCATCTCGAAAAGGAATTGGGATTTCGGGAAAAGGCTTTGGTCAGAAGACTTAATCGGCTTCGTCCCCACCTCATTTTCTTCACCGGTGATTTCGTGGAAAGCGAAAATGCCGCTCCTCTGGTAGTAGAACTTTTGAAAGATCTCAAGCCGCGCCTCTGGTCATACGGGGTTCTGGGAAACGCCGATCAAGCATATTTGAAGGGGAAAGAATTCCGAAGTGCCTGGAAGCGGTCGGGCTTGTCGCTCATCGGGGGCCGTACCCTGATGATGGATCTGGGAGAAGCGGGTTCTCCCTTCTGGCTGGCGGGGATTGATTTCAAAGACGAGGCAGGCGATGGGCTCGAAGACGAGTTGGAAAAAATGCTTGGCCGAGTTCCTCCCGACGCCCCGCTTATCTTCCTTTCCTACTCGCCCGATCTCGCTCCGATCCTGATCGGGAAGGGAGCCGATCTGGTCCTCTCCGGGGACACGCACGGAGGCCAGGTCACCTTTCCGGGCTGGTCCCGGCTTTTCCGGGACTTCGGCCGTTCACCCTTCATCCGGGGGCTTTACCGGATCGGGAAGGGGTATCTATACGTCAACCGGGGGCTCGCCACCAAGGTTTTGCCGGTTAGATTTCTCTGCCCGCCGGAAATAACCGTCTTCCAATTCAGGTGAAAATTCCCATCCTGCTTTATCATAGCGTCGCGGCTCCGGACGGTGATGACATTCGCCCCCGCGGCTACTGGCTGCCGCCCGAACTATTCGAAAAACATCTCCTCCTTTTAAAAGAAAAAGGTTATGTCACCATCAGCCTCGGCCTTTTTCGCCGGGCACTTTCCGAAAATAGCCGGCTTCCGGATAAATCGATCATCCTGACTTTCGATGACGGCTACCTGAACAATTACACTCTGGTTCTTCCCCGCTTGATTGATTTCGGCTTTACAGCGACTTTCTTCCCCACCGTTTCCACCATCGGTCGGAGCGGAATGATGGGAACGGGCGAGCTGGAGAAATTACTGGAAAAGGGGATGGAAGTCGGCTCTCACGGGATGAAGCACGAAATTTTGGGCGGCCGGAAGGAAGAAGAGCTGAGGCGGGAGCTGATTGATTCAAAGCGAGTTCTGGAAGGTGCATTAAAAACGGAGGTCGATTATTTTTCTCTCCCCCGGGGATACCTGCCTCGTATTTTACCCCGGCTGGTTCGTGAGAGCGGTTACCGGGGGATGTGCACTTCCGAACCGGGTTACAATTCGCCGGCGACCGATCCCTTCCGCTGGAGACGATTCTCGGTTCGTTCCGGATTCGAGGTGGAGCCTCTGGGAGCAATCCTCGGGCAAAGGGGGCCTTTGCTCCGCCGTATGTATCTTGTGGAAAAATTGAAGGCGAGATTGCGTTTTCGTTACCGCTGGAAACTGTTCAGGTGGAGAAGATGAGTGTGCCCACCGTCATCCGTCCCGGAAAAAAAATTTTTCCCGGCCTTATCCTGTTATTGTTTCTTATAGCTTTATTCTGGCCCGCTTTTATCTGGATGAACCGGCGGTTCTTCGAGGAGGGCTCCTACTATAATCACGGTTGGCTGATCCCGGCCGCGGTGATTTTTCTCATCTGGCGGAGGAGAGACAAACTCCGCCGGATCGAAGCGAGTCAGAGCTGGTGGGGACTGTTCCTTATTCTGGGGGGCGCATTTTTGCATCTGGGCGCGCGGCTGGTAGAGATTAATTTTCTTTCCGGTTTCGCCTTTCTCTTCACTTTAATCGGCCTGAGTTTATTCAATTGGGGGTCGGGGCGAACCCGCGTGATCCTGGCTCCTTTGATTCTGCTGGTCTTCATGATTCCCCTCCCCGGGATCTGGGTGATAACGGCGGCATTTTATTTGAAAAATTTCTCAACGGCAGTGGGGGTCGCCCTGGCGCGTCCGCTCGGCGTACCGATCATTCGCCGAGGGGTGGAAATCATACTTCCCTCCGCCCCGCCCGGTGAAATCCTCCGGATCGGTGATCCCTGCAGCGGATTGCGTTCCTTGCTGTCTTTCGGAGCCCTGGGAGGTTTTTTTTCTATCCTGCTTCCGCTTCCTCCCGCGAAAAAAGTGATCGTTTTTATGATCGCCGTCGCTCTGGCGCCGATCAGCAATGTTATCCGCGTCTGGAGCTTAATCGTTCTCCGGCAGACGATCGGCCCCCGGGTATTGAACGGTCACTGGCACATTACACTGGGAATAATTATTTTCTTTCTTCTTTTCCTATTGTTTTTACAGGTAATCAGATGGCTGCTCGATTGAATTCCCGGATGGCTTACGGAATAAGCCTGGCTGTTTTTTCCTTTTCATTCCTCCTTTTAAGATTATGGCGGATCGAGGAGGCCACCTATTTTTCTCGCGAGGATTTCGGGAGCCTGCCGTTAACTATCGGCGGCTGGGAGGGCGAAGATCTTCCGATCCCGAAAAGGGCCCGGGAAATGCTGGGAACACCGAATATAATCTTCAGGCGTTACCGGAAAGAAGGCCTGGCGGTAAATCTTTACATTCTGGAATCGGCCACCAACCGGGCTTCCTTTCATCCCCCGGAATATTGCTACGTGGGGGGCAGAACCGAGATGGTCGAACGGGGGCTCCGATCCCTTTCAGGGGAGGGGGAGGCAGGAACCGCCCACCGATTCGTTTTCGCAGGCCCCCGCGGAAACAGCCTGGTCTATTACTGGTACAGCTTCGGTCGTCGGTTTGTAAACAGCTATTATCGACAGCAGTTCCTGATCGTCCTTCACCGCCTTCTCGGACGAAGCCGACCGGCTCTTTTGATCCGATTGTCGCTGGAAGGAGAATTTGATCTGGAAAATGGAGACGGTATCCTGGAAGAATTCATCCGGGAAGTGTTTCCTGCCCTCAAGACTTATTTGCTCACACCGAAGAATAGAGCATAGCCCTCACTTCGTTCGGGCAACTTTTCATCTTAGGAATCCAGGAAATCAGGAAAATTTTATATATTTATACTCCTGCCTTCCTGCTTTCCTAAGAGGTTTTGAAATTCCGAAACAGGAACATAGCCCTCACTTCGTTCGGGCAACTTTTCATCTTAGGAATCCAGGAAATCAGGAAAATTTTATATATTTATACTCCTGCCTTCCTGCTTTCCTAAGAGGTTTTGAGATTCCGATGCAGGAACTGAGCAAAGCAACTTTAAACCACAGATTTCCACAAGATTAACACAATATATTCTAATTTGATTTTTAACATAACCTCGTGAAAATCTGTGTAATCTTGTGGTTTATTTTTTTCTTTTTTGGAATTCCACAACTTAAATTCGGACCGGGTTTGCGGGCGGAAGGTTTTACTTCACGCCCTTGCCTCTTATCACCACTCCCAGTGTCTTAATCAGTATCAGCCCGTCCAGAGCCAAAGACATGTTTTCCAGGTAGAAGATATCGTAGAGCAGTTTTTCCTGGTGCTCCTGGCGGGATGAGGCGTAGCCGTACGTAACCTGGGCCCAGCCGGAGATACCCGGTTTCACCTCCAGCCTTTCGGCGTAGAAAGGTATTTCCCTGATCAGTTCCTTCACGAAGTAAGGTCGTTCCGGCCGTGGTCCGATTAAACTCATATCGTTGATCAGGACGTTATAGAGCTGGGGGAGTTCGTCCAGGCGAAATCTGCGGAGGAATTTTCCCACCGGTGTGATCCGCTCGTCGTCCTCCCGGGCGAATTCCGGGCCGTTTACCTCGCTGCGGACGGTCATGGTGCGGAATTTATAGAGGGTGAATATCTTGCCGTGAAGGCCGGCGCGCTTTTGCTTGTATAAAACCGGACCCCGGGAGCTGAGCTTGATAAAAAGCGATATCAAAAACATCAGGGGGGAGAAGCAGATCAAACCGAAGAAGGCACCGGCGGTGTCCAGCAGGCGTTTTAAGTCTTTGTACCAGTTTAACTTCCGGGAAACGGTCGGGCTGATCAAGGGCACCCTTTCGGTGGGACTGCTCGCCATTGAACCGATGGTTGCCTCGTAAAGGCTCGGTACGATTCTGAGGACAACGTCGGTTCCGCTGAAATAGCCGAGGATGTCCAGAATATTTTCTTTGGAAATCCGCGGGGTGGCGATAACCGCTTCGTCAATAAGGTAATGAGCGATAATCCGGGGAAGGTCTTTGACGGTGCCGAGGATAAAGGTATCGTGCCGCCTGTCCCCGGCGGATTCATCCACCTTGATGAATCCGGTGAGGTGTCGGTTGATGTGCGCTTCGCGGATCAAACGGGTTGCCAGCCGTCGGGCGTCCCGATCGGTTCCGATTATCAGGACGTGGGAAATGAAATAATTTTTTCCCAGCACCCAGTTAATCAGCCGTTTTGTCCACAAGCGCCAGATGATGATGTAGGGAATGGTAACCGCATAGGAGAGGAGTATTACCGTCCGGGGGTAGGCGAAAGCCCGCAGGAGGAAGGCCAACACAATGATGATCAGGGTGCTCACGGTGTTCGCCTTGATCACATTGAGGACGATATCGTAAGTTGATTTGTATTTGGGTTTGTCGTAGAGGCCGTAGACGTAAAAGCAGATCAGGCGGAGCACGATCAGGGGAATGGCGATCTGAAGAAAGGCGGAGAAATTAACCCGTGGGAAAGGGCCCGTTTCCAGGCCGAAACGAAAGAAGAAGGCGGTCAACTCGGCGGCAAAAACCAGGAAAGCATCGATGAAAATGGAAAGGATGATCAGGAATTCTTTGGAAGGGAATATCCGCTTATTCATGAAGGATAACGCTGAAATTTTTCCGCAATCTTCTCTGCGTTTCCTCGGTAACGATATCGGCAACGGTGAGGGAGGACAGCACCCTCCGGGCCACTAATTCGCCTATCTTCTGGTCATGATCGAAGACGGAAAAATGATCGCCGACTTTCACGCCGTCTTCCCCTCCCAGGTTAAAAACAACAAAGTCGTAGCGGCGGTTGACCGCCAGAATGGTTCCTTCCGGGGAAGGTGGGGAGGGTAGATCATGGCCCACTACCAGTCTCGGCATGGTGACGGAGGCGGTCCCCTTTTCCAGTTTTGCTATTTTTTCTCTGAGGTTCGATTTCTCCTCCATCAGCCGTTCGATTTTGGAAAAGAGCATCTTCTGGGTGGCCCGCTCTTCATCGAACCGGGTCTGAAGCCGGGCGAGCGTCGCCTCTTCCGTCCGGAGGCGCTCCTGGAGGGTTTTTTGATAATTCTTGCTGCTTTCCAGCTGGGTCTCCAGGCGGGCCCGATCAGCCTCCAGAGAGGTGAGCTTGGTTTGAAGTTCGTCTCTTTTGCCGCTGGCAGCGTTGAGTTCGTTCTGAAGTTCATTAATGCGACTGAGGTGACGGCTCATGCTTTTTTCCATATCCTCCATCCGCAGGCCGGCTGATTCGTTTTTTTGAATCTCCTCCCTGAGTCGCGCCGTCTGGTTCCGGGTACGGAGAAAAAGAAAAATCACTCCCGCCAGCAGCAGCCCGATCAGAACCAGTCCGATAATTCGGAATAGGGGTATGGAGGATGAAGGCTCGCTGTTCGGGGTG
>Ga0272441_10005299_pt1 | contig 22567 bp, 45 predicted proteins | sample SSMProp6N_FD_193582 | JGI IMG/M metagenome (GOLD analysis project Ga0272441, IMG submission 193582) | Marine sediment archaeal communities from Little Sippewissett salt marsh, Falmouth, MA, United States - SSM-Prop-6N | ecosystem: Environmental > Aquatic > Marine > Wetlands > Sediment ... | reverse complement strand
AAAAGCTGTCCAATTAGCACCCCACGTTGTATTATCACTACTGAATTGAATACTAATATCATCAGCTGGCATCTCTACGGCATCAAGGTCTCCTATATATATCCGTAAATCTGTCCGTTCATCAACACTATTAATAGTAATATTAATACATGGTGTTTCAGTTCCAGTGCCACTTGTATTACAATAAACAGTATCACCTGGGTCTCCAGCAAAAGTAATGGCTCTATTTGAAAGACTTTCATCTGTAACATTTATAGCTGTTGTATAATCTTCAGTAGTAAAATGATATGTTTCATTTACCCACGCACCTGTTCCTGTTCCATTTCCATCTGATATGTTTATTCTCCAATAATATGTAGTATAATATGCTGTTGCATTGTCAAAACTCTGTTGAATACTTTCACCAGCTGTTATACTTGTATTAGTTGCAAACAATGTATATGTTACATCATCATCACTCCACCACCATGATGCGTTCATAGTATCTCCGTTATCATCATCACAAGTTACATTCACAATTGGTGTAAAAGATTGTCCAGTTGTCTCATTAGTAGGACTTTCATTATTGAGGTCAGGTGCATCATTTTCTCCATCTTCTGGTGCTGATGATTCTGTTCCAAATCCTATAAAAGTAGTTTTATTAACTTGAGTATTAAAAGATGTTATAAGCCAATCTTCACTACGAGCTATAGTATGAATACGAACCTCATCTATGTTTCCATAAAGATGCCCAGCAACTTCAGTACCAGTTAAACCTATAACTGCATAATCATAAGAACCAGCTGTAAGTGTATAAGTAGTATCTGTTCCAATATGACTACCATTTATATATGCATCTGCATCATTCTCTACTTCTGCACGAAAACTCCAATGTTCATACCATGCTTGTCTTGTGCTTACTTCTATATCTAAAACAGGTGTAGTATCTATACTACCTACAAATTCGTATTGGGTATCGCCAGATGCCATTAAATAAAGAGTATTACTAGCATCATCATATTCATTAAAAATTATTTGTTTATTATCACCAACATCAGCAGAATCATACCATGCCTCAACACTAATCGGTTCAGACGTAACGGCAGCAGGTAAACGTATATAATCAGGACTATCACCACCATATTGACCTTCGCCTATCATACCAGTACCTGTTGTAGGCATATTACCATTAAAAGTTCCATGATTTTCATTAGCAGTACTATCATAACAACCATTTGTTGTAGTTGTTGATGCGTTCATATGATAAACAGCACTAAAACTACTATCCCACGTAGATGTACTCTGTGCATCAGAAGCACCGTCATTACCATAATACATATTGAAACTTGTGCCACTATCACTAATACTTGTAAGATTTACCCAACAATCGAAACCACCAGGACTCCAATTATCAATTTCATAGTAATATTCAGTTGAATTATCATCACCTATAAAACGAATATCTTCACCATTGGCTTGACATTTAGCAATCAATGTTGTATCAGTACAATTAACAAGAATAGGAAAATTAGAAAGAGTATTGTTGACTTGACTGGCATCAGTAGATAAAGGAACATAATAATCCCAATCAGTATCCCACCAACCAGCAGCTGGAGGAGGATTAGAACCACCACCATCATCAACTGGATACAATACTATACCACCAGATAAAACACCGATAGATACTAAAATAGTAATTGCCTTTTTAATATTTTTTTTCATCCAATTGTAAATTTTCTTTCTAAAAACAACAAAAGACAATGTAATTAATATAAATATTATTGGTAATATTATATTCAATTTTTCACCTCATCATTAATACAAGAATAAATAGTTTTGACACTAATTAATCCTAAAAACAACCCGATTTGGGTAAAAAGAAAAAAGAAAGAGGACATATTTTTATCCTTCTTAAACAGAAGCATCTAATGTCCAAGTAATTTCTAAACTATCAGATGTGCCACCTATACTAACAGAAAGACCGTCATTATAACACATCATATGGTCAGTATGTGCAGTTCCACCAAACATACCAGCTTCAGTTATAGTATTAGCAGCCATACCAGTAAAAGTACAAACAAGCTGTGATTGTGCAGCAGATGGTTGAGATTCAGTATATGCACTACCAGCACTATTCTCATATGAAAGATATGAGTTTAACGTAGTATCTGTTACATCCTGTCCAGTTCCTGTTCCAACCGCCATACATCCAAGTGGATTATCAAAAGTTCCAGCCTGAAATGCATCAATTGCTTCCTGAAACAATTCATCCTGTATCTGATTATGTATCACACCGCTATCTACTAAATTACCTATGCCATCAAAATGCTTCCATTCAATTGTTCCTCTTAATTTAAAGCCATCGTTCATATAGTAATCAACTCCTTATAATCAGGATTTTTCTCCAAACTCTTTATTAAACCTGCATGTTTTTCTTCATCACATTCGACACGCTTGCCTGTTTTCTTGTTTCTAAAAATTCTCATTTTTATACACCTTAGTAAACAAAAAGAGGGAGAAAAAACTCCCAATTATGTTTATGGATTAGTTATCCAACCTATAGCATTTGGGTCAAGACGATTAGTTCCCCAATATTGCCATAATACATGCTTGTATCTATCACAGACAGGGTCTCTCTCAACTTCAAAGGTTGGTTTTTTACCCCATACTTCACCGATTGCACGATTACTATCAATGACAATAGCCATTACTCTTGCAGCACCTTTGTTACACATATTTGCGTTGCAACATTCGATGACTTTCATACCAGCAATAGTTGTAAGTTGTCCTTTGCCATCAAATTGTACTTGTGGCATAGCAGAATGATGATAACCAGCACCATCTTTGAAGTACAAAAATGCAGCTACATCAGGATGCATGATTACATAATCAGGTTCATAAGCATCACCTTGCATGTGTTTTTGGACACTTATAACACTATTATACAGGTCAAATGTAAATGTACAACAGCTTCCAGATATTGCACCATCACCGCATGAAGCGTTTGATGTTACTGTAACATTTGGTGTGAAACCGCTACCAGAAAGCTCAGTATAGATTTGTTCATCTCTACACTTTGACATCCTCTTAGCCATTTCCTTCAAAATCATCTCAACGATATTTCCCTGTGTTTCCCAAATGGTATAACCACAGATAATATCATAGTCTCCCCAAGGTTCTACTTTAATGGAATAAGTACCAAAGCTTGAACTTGTTTCACTAAGACATTGACATCCAAGTGAATCAGTTTGTGAAGTACAACTATGTGTTCTAGGTGAAATATATCTCACCTGAATTGTATCTCCACCACCTTTAGTGAAATCATACTCCATAGCAGTAACAACACCACTGAGTTGACCATAACATACAATACCGTCAAGAATCAGATTAGCATACACATCAGCTGGTATCCAACTTGTAGTTTCAGCAGAACTTGTAAGTTCCTCAAGTGACTTCATTTTTAACCACCTCTTACCTTGTTCAACATTCTCTTTTTCCCGCCAGTAGCTAACCATGCAACACGTTTCTCATAATCATTAGCACCAGGATAAGATGAAACATCAAAATCTTCTTCTTTTGCACCAAGTTCGGAAACTATATTTTTCCTCATATTAAGTGCAACCTGTTTGACTGTTTCAATTTCCTTAGTAGCCTTTATAAAACGATTTTCAGTTGACATGGAAGATGGCTTTTGAGAATCCTTTTTGATAATTGATTTCTCTGCAAACTCAGACATCACTTTCTCTCGTATCTCGTCTTCTAATTCTTTTCTAGCTTTTTCTTCTTCAAGAGCTTTTGCTGCTTCTACCTTTGCTTTTTCCTCAGCAATCTGTCTTTCAAGATTAGCTTTTTTCAAAGCATCGTATTCAGCTTCAAGCTCTTCATATGTCTTTTCAGCCATATTAGTTTTTTCCTCCTTTTAATTTTTGTTCTTTAATTTTTTCTTTTAGGATTTTTACTTTTAAATCCTCATATAAATTATATTTTTCAACGTAATCCTCAAATTGTATCGTTATCGTATTATTTTTCGTTAATCCGATACCACATCCTGCTTCAGGACTACACGCACCACGTGTAACCAATGCAAGATGGTCTCCTTCAAGATTACGAGCAGTTAACCTCTCATGTTCATCATCAACAAGCTCATAATTCCTATCAGCCCATACACCTATGGATACTTCAGGAATCTTACTAGCTGCAATCCTACCATTAATATAACCAGCTGCAACTGATATTTTAGCAGCAGTTGGATTAAGAATAGGCTTTGCAGTAATCTTCTTATTGACCTTATCATACATGACATTTTTGATGAAACCTATTTCATCCATCACCGAATCTGAATGGTCAAGATTAATCGGTTGTTTCTCCCATGATAAATAAGCCTTCTCTAATTCTTCAGCTGGAAAATAAATACCGTTATATGTACCATCACCTACAATCAAAGTAGCACGGTCAAATTCACTAAAAGTATCAGGTTTATCCTTATTTACCAAAGGCTTAAACATCCTCGATGATAAATGCATTAAAACTCTATCTTTCTTCATATCACTCTCCTCATTTTTACTTTTTTTACTCTTACGCCAAATACTATGACAAACAGCAGCAGCTTGACTGGTATCTTTAGTTGTACCCTCTTTAATCACATAAGGAATACAACGATTTATGAAATCCTTTTCTTTCTCATTAGGTCTTGGCGTAGGCATAATAATCACTTCTTTTTGGATGGATGACGACACACAGGTGTTCGATTCCTCCCACGACCACCGCTTCGCCAGCCTCTCTGGCTTCCATCTTTTTGTCCTCTACCATTTCTTCCTCTATTAATCTTCATCATCTCCTTCATATTCATTACTAACTTTCTTCATTTTTATTTCCTTATCCATATGTTCATAAAGTTTCTTCCATTTCTGCTCCTGGAACATAGGAACAAAAATCTTTTCATCCTCTGACATCTCACCATCCATTTCAGCAAGCTTACCTGATTCTTTCAACTCTTTTGTATGAGCAAGAGTATCATTCCAGGCATTTACATACCACTCAGATGGCTCTTTATAATATTTCTCAATGCTAGGATAAATATCTTCCTTTTTATCATAAAACTGTTTCAATACATACATTGTAATAGGTAAATAAGCTGTATCACGATAAAGAATCCATAAGAAAGCCAAAGAGAACTCCCTTACGATATCCTTCTGATATGTCTCACTTATTTCATCAGATGTCTTATTTATTATATCCCATATCTCATAAATCGCTGGATTACCGCAGTTATTCAAATCGTTTTCCATATCTTCAAGTGTTGTCTTATATTTCTTTTTAAGATGTCTTTTGAGATACCAGAGCATCAACCTAAATTCAAGCTTCATCTTATCTGCACCAGAAATATCCATACTATTCCTCCTTAAACAACGCAGACATAGGATGCCTTTTTAAATTGATACCCTCCTCTTTGAGATGATTCAATAATGAAAAAGCAACCTTAATCATAATCTCATTAGCTAAATCACCACGATGAGCTAACTGACCTTTAATTCCTAGTATAGAATTGTCAAATTCCCTTAATTTATCTTTTGACATTTTTTTGAATTTTTGGCTAGTTGGATTAATTTTGACATATAACCCACCAAGACTAGGAATAAGAATCTGAGTTATCGCCTTATTTTTAATATCACCATCAATCTTATCTAATTCTTTCTTGGCATTTTCAAACTGCTGCAACTGTTTGTTCATACCAGCAAGTTCCTTATTCAATGCCAATAGTTCCTCTATTTGTTTCGCTTCCCTAACTGAAAACGGTTTTTGCATCTTTCACACACACCCCACTTACAACTCCAATAATTAACTCCTTCAATACCGCATCTTGTTTTGCAAAAACGGCAAATCAGTAAATCTCCCCACGTTCATACTTTTCTACGAGTTCTTCCAACTGGTCTTTAGTCATTATTACTCTATTAGAATAATCATCTTCTATATGAAATTCGTCTTCACCTACTTTTTCAATAGTAGGACAGCACCTGCCTCTTCCACACAATACAATTTTTTTCATTCTCCTAACTCACCTCTAAAAATCTTACAACATATCTCCTCTAATGAAAACTCTTCATCATCAATAAAAACAATAGGATAAGGTTTATCTTTAGGTGGTTCATCAAGAACACTCTCATATTCTATATTAAACTGAGCAAACATTTTATCTACTCTGTTGCATAAATGACAATCTTTCATTTTATGAACTATGATTTTCATTATTCAACATCCATATATTTACCAAGTTTTCCTCTCATAAGTGTTCCAGCCTGTCTTTTAGCAAACAATAAAGCAGGGCGTAAAAAGGGTCTTACACCATATATTCTAGCAGGTATAGGCTTTTCAATACTACCAGCTGGCGTAGTAAAACTGCCAAACTCGTTATAAATAGCATAATCAGTATATGCACAAAGAGAAAAACCATTAGCTGAAACATTTTCAACATCAATAGTAGCTTTCATAGTGCCTGTCCACAAAGGACACATATCCCTAGCAGCATCTTTAGCTATTTGTGCCAAATCTTTAATTACATCCTCACTAAAATTACTATTACCTGCTTTTTTAAGATTTGAAATAAGATTTGATAACCCAATTGTTTCTAATCCACTCATTTCTTTTTCTTCCTTTTTTCTTCAGCTTCCTTCAATCGTTTCTCCTGTTCAATAAGTTCTAATCTACCACGTTCACGTTCAGCTTCAATCATCTTTTTTTGCTCCTCGTTCAAAGGAGCCCAATAAAATGTTTGTTTAATAGTAGGTTTTTTAACCGTAGGCTGAGGCTCAATATTAGGATTAGAAACAGGTGGATTCTGTGGAACATCCTTCTTAATCTTCTTATCTATGTCGAGTTCAGTTACACCTTCGTTTAATATATATCGTGCTTCAGATAAATCAATAATACCACTATTGAAGTTCTGAACAGCACTATAACTACGAGTCTGCAAAATCTTAGCTTCAGACAATTCATCTACAAAAATAGGATTCCAATCAATAATATAATCCCATTTCATGCCATTAGATTCTAACAATTGTTTGTATATTCTAACAAGAACAGGTGTTACAATCATTTTTTGTATGTTTTCAATATCATGATAATAATCCGATAACCCTATCTCACTACCAGTTACATTACCCATCTGCTGCCCAATAAGAATATGAGTAGGCATCTCAAAAGCAGCTGCTATATTGTTATAAAAATAATCGTAAAATGGTTCAGGGTCAATCTGTGTAGGATTATGAACTTGTAATTGATAATCCTCATCATGAACCCAACCACTAGGATGTTTCTTATAAGTCTCAATCATCTCCTTCTGCTGTTGAGGTGTCATACCATTAATAGTCATATCAAGAATACCGTGGCTAAACCACGAAAGAATTTCACCAGATGACTCATCTGCGTTCATTTTAGATGCAAGTATTTTTGAAAGCACTTCTACTTTTGAGATACCAAAAGGGCTGTGTGGAAGTTTGTCAATCGATAATGCAATAATTCTATCTGGATGAATATAAACTTTTTTCATAGGGTCTTCAGCATAAACATAATAGTCTATACCATCATTTTTATTCGGATGTTTATTAATCTCAGTTATAAACTCTGAGTTAAGAGGTATTAAACCAAGAGGTTTACTACCTTTTTTAACAGGTGAATCAGGTTTACCGTTGCTTTCCTGGAACGTACGTTCAATAAAACCAGTTCCATAGATATTAGAGCATCTACCAGCAACTTCAAGTTTATGCACAATAAAAGTCCTTTCATTGAATTCATCAATCAACTTCAAAGCCTTTTTAGGAACTTTATCATCAGGTTTCTTTGCTTTTACTAAAAAACCATTACGAAACGTATCCTTGTTCTTTTTAAGGATTGCTTTATAAGTAAATGGTTCACGAATAGAAATCTCACGAAGCGTTTTAGGTTTCAACTTATTCAAATTATACACACCAGAAACACCATACAGGTTTCCACCAATGCCCTGTTTTATCTTACTAACAGGTTCTTCCTTCTGCAATCCCCAAACATGCTTGTTACCAGCATTAACAATATGTTGCAATAAACTTGCCATATATTTCACCTATTCTACCATTTCATACCTACACATGGAGTAGATATTCTATATGGGTCAAAATTTGTTATACTATAACGGAGAGCATCACAAGCATGGTCATCCTTCTTTATCGGCATCTCCGTCTTATTTCTCCCAAATTTATCCTTCTCATAACGATAAGACTCAAGTTCCTTAATCAGATTCTTGCAACTCTTATCTATATGAATAATGTCATTTTTAAAAAACGACTTAAGTTTTGATACACCTGTATCAATATCATTATCAGCATTGATGACTCTAATCTTCTTATTCTTCAAAGCCTGCGACATGCTCATAGCAGAAGGGTCAATAAAAATCCTCTGGATACCATATTTACGATAAAAACCATAAACAAGCTCGGTCTTCTCACTATCGACCAGTCCAGACTCATAGAGTTCTTCTTTTATATACATATTTTTATCTTCATCAACACCAATAACCAATAAACAAGCTGGATTACGAATCCCATCATCATAACCAGCTATATGATAGTTACACTCATAATTACGATAATCACCAACATGCTTATCCATATTGAAATCCTTATAAACCTGTCCTTCAAAGCTACCCCATTCACCATAGAGATAACGTCTTTTATAATCCTCGTCATATGACGATTCCATCATCGGTATATAATCACCAGGTAGGAACGTATTATCATAACTTGTAGTATGAACATAAGAGTATCGTTTATCCTTGTTTTCAAAGAACTTACGATACACCCAATTAGTCCTACCAGCAGGATTACCAGCAAGAACAGCACAACGATGAGTAGTATGATGACCTCTCAACCTACCCTGCAACATAAGAAACACATCTTCATCAATATCCACAGGTTCATCAATTGCAAAACCATCAAGATTCAAAGATTTGAACTTGCTAGGCTCATCACAAGACCTAAATAAGACCTCGCTACCATTCCAGAACTTAAAAGTCATGGTATGAGCAAGATAACGGTCAGTAATAAGAAAATCAAGAAGTTTCTTATCCTCTTTCGGCAACTGCTCCCTAGCCTTATTTATAGATTCCTGATAAGCATCAATCTCCTCAAGAAAGGTACGTACTATAGTATCACGAATCATAGGAATTGTTTGCGAACCCACAAACCACAAGCTTCCTGGATAACGAAGGCAGTTCCTGATGACAACATGACATAAGAGAAGGGTTTTACCTGCTCCGTATGCTCCGCTATATAATACATATTTTTTCCTCTTAAGTAAATCTAAAACACGTTTTTGCTTAGGAAGAAACTTCCGTGGATGAGGAATGTTAATATTATCCATTTATCGTAAATTAAGGAAATAACGAATAAGTTCCAATTCTTTATTCGTCTTATGAAGAAGTTTTTCAACTCTATAGAATCGCTTGATGATTGTCTCCAATTCATCATGCTTATTAATCCAACGTAAATTCATAGGATTGTGCTGGAACAAACGCATATATTGATAACTGTAAGAAAATTGCTCCGCCAGAGACTTAAAACAAGTAGCACAGTTTCTACGTTTGTCCTATCAGCATCCTATTAACATATTAATTAAAGAGTTATACCCAACCACTATCCCGCTATAGCTTCGCTACGCCACTTTTTAACTCTATAATATAAATAGAAGTGTATATTTTTATATATATTTAAGAAAATTGCCTTTTAAAACCTAATTTCTTTATTTCATAGTTGATTCTTCTATATTCAACTCCAAAATCAATACATTTATGCTCAAAAAGGTCAGTTGTTCCTAAAGAGTGCTTATGAAAAACAATTTTACGTCTTTTATCCAACATCTGCAACCTATTTCTCTCTTTTTTTATTAAATAGGCACATTCTTTACAATATTTCTGATTTCTACCTGTTTTTTTAGTGACTTCACTACAAATCTGACATATTATTTCCTTTCCCTCACCCATCTATCATAGCACCCCTTACAAAAAACGAAACCACCTACTGTAAAATAATGAAACTCACCACGCTTATCGATACATTTGTTGCAACCATCACATAACATACTACTCACTAATATGAACATCATGTTTACGAGGATTGAACATCAACTTAACCACACCAGTATCAGTAGGTGGATAACCCCATTTCTCAACATATGAGGAAACCCCCTGCTGATACCCTCGGAGAAAACAACCAGTCACGGCTAAAATACGTTTACGGACTTTAAGATTAAGCTGATTATCAAGATAGAGGGTAGATTTGGTTTCCGTCTCCTTGATATGACTATGCCCCATCAAATACACATCAGCATCATAGAAACCAATCATATCCTCTAAACGATTTATTTTCCCCCCTCCTTTCCTTCCACCAGCTGTTCCATGTGTTGAAAAAATATCAAAAGCAAAACGATGAGTTGAATTATCACGAAAACGCAAACGAGTAATAGCACTATCCTGCAATATAGGAGCTTTGAACAACTTCCACATCTCATACATCACATCATAATGATAACGCAACCTGATAGTCTCCTCATGATTACCACGATGCAACCCTATACATTTATCAGCAATAGGCAATAAAAGATTGATTACATCCTCTATCTGCATAGGAACAGCATTACTCAGATTTGCCATATATCTTTCCGAAACAGTATTCGGGTCAAAACGCTTATCGGAGTAATTAATACAATCAACATAATCGCCCATGCCAAGCCAATAAACATCCTCACGTTCACTAATCCATCTGACAAGTTCTATCACCTTCTTTTCATCACAACCAGCATTACCAAGATGAATATCACCAATAGGTACAAGATAAATCCATTCATCTATACTACCATCACATTTGATGGTCTTACTATTTACTTCCAAATCTATCCCACCAACTTTTTTTTCTTAAATCCTTACATTTCTCAATAGGAATCATTTCTCTTTTTTTCATTATATCTAATCTTATGATTATACCACACATACAATGGAAACTAAAAATTTCAAAATAATTACCATCCATATCGGTTGTTGTTTCCATCTCACTAAAAAACTCTAATTCTTTTTTACATCTAGGACATTTAAAATCAAATCCTAATAGTTTTTCCATATCCATTTCATCCCCTCACAAATGGTGCATTATGTTTCTTCTGCCAGTCACTAACATAATCACCATCAACTAAACCAACTCTTTCAATCTCTTTTTTAAGACATTTATCACATAATGTTTGAACCCAACCAAGGTCATCACGATAATAACTATGATAACCATCAAATTCATGAGTACGCACATCATCACCACAACGCTCACAAATGAAATAGGAATCATTTTCAGCTTTACGAATCAAATCATGAATAGCTTTAGGAGCAAAACCAATATAAAAACGAAGAGTGCCAAACTTCTCCTTGACCTGCTGTACCTGAAAATGTGGTTGAATCCCCTTTTTAACCTCATAATTCTCATAATTTTCGTCATAATGACGAGATTCATTATTCATATACCAATCCTTGATGTCACTGCACAGATTATAAATCAAATCAAACCAACCATCATGACACTCAAAACCAAAAGACATAAGGCTAGCCATTAGACCTTCATTTCTACTATTAAAGAACTCAGGAAAATCATTGAACAGTTTTTCAGTATTCTCCTTATTCATCCCCTCACATCCTTACCTTCCTTATTTTCAACACAATCAATACAACGACAACGGACTTTAGACTCAATAAGAATCATGTCCTCATCAAAGATAAGCCATACATCAGTACCGTTCACCTTCACAGCATGCAACTGCTGACCGATAACACCATTGATGTTTTCCATAAACTCATTCAATTCATCCTCTAACATTATTTTACACCTCTGTCAAAAAAATTTACACTGTATCCACGAATACAATAATTACAGAACCAGTATTTATCCTCAAATAGGAAACGCATCTCCATCTCATTACCACATTTAGGACATTTCTTCATTCTATATCAACCCCAACTCAACACGGCACTTGCTGCACATGCCATCATGGATAATCTTATCAACAAGCAGTATCTCACGCTTACAACGCTTGCATTTATAGATAATTCTGTTCTTCTTCCTTCTTGCCATAGATATGATGCCTCTTACAATATTTTACAACCTTCACCCATTCATCATACACTTTATCCCAATCAATATCAACATCACCGAAACAATAAAAAGGAAAAGTTCGTTCTCCCTTTTTGAGAGCCAAGGTAGTAACCTTATCATAGATACTCACCACTTAATTTCACCCATATCATTGAATTTTTTATTCATAATTTTAGATACTCCCTTAACATCTTCAATATCAAATATCTCATGTAATTTATCAATATGAGCAGTCTCAGCAACATTACTAGAAATTTTTAAAGAAATACTAATCTTTTTATCATCAGATTCTTCATTTTCATTTTCAAATTCAATATTTGACATAAAAAAATCTCTATTTATGGAAACAGTAGAACATGACACTGGAAAAAAATTATTTTTTGAATAATCATTTCTTTTATTTCCATATTTAAATTCAAAATCATCAATGATAGGGTCTTTTAATTTATAAGCACAATCACCAATTATAATCCATAAACCAGAAGGAGTGGTGAAAATTAGATTTTCACCATTACCAAAGTCCGTCTTCTTGGTCACAATATGCCTCTGGATTTATTTCATATTTTTTCTTTGCTCTATCAAGACTAGCAAGTTCTTTCTTCTTGAGTTTAATAATTTCAAGAAGGTCAACATATTTACCAACTAGACGGTCACTGTCTTTCTTTCTTAAGATAGCCTCAGCCTTAAGTTGAATACCAGCAAGTTTAATAGGATTCTTTTTCTTTTCATTAACAATTTCACCTTCCCAATATTCAACATCTGGTGTTTTCTTTATCTCAACTTTTTTCTTTTTCATATTTTACCACTCTTCTTCTTCATTCAATTCTTTTTGTTTGATACAATATTTTTCTTTTGCTTCTTTATGCATACCATAAAAAATAGCAAAAAGAATCATATTAAAACCAAATCCTATAAACCCCATTCCATTAAGTTTTATAACGCTAGGTAAAGCAACAACCATACCAAGGATATTTAAAAGATATGCTATTTTCCATAATGTCCACATTATTCTATACCTTCCAGCGACCTCAACAGTGTGAACAAGTTCTGCAATTCATCCATAACGGCAAAGAACTGCTCATCATTCAAATCAGTAAGAACTATCTTACCACCAGCGTTATTTTCAGGTTTATCACCTACTATTTTCATATATTCATCTCCTTTCTGCAAGCCTCACGAATAAATTCACCACGATACAAAGGAGAACGCCCAATATACTCAACCTTCATACCATGACTACGGCAATTATCCAAAACATCCATACTACCACTAACTATAAAATCAAAATCAGGTAAATCATCAAAACTATCACGCAAACGAAAAGGCATACCACCATCAATCACAGTGACACAACCAACATGACGAAAAATATCATTAAGAATACCAATAACAGCATCAGTATCAATAAGATTAGGTTTAACACCATCAAACTCATCATCAATGACAGCTACAATCACACAACCATACTTCTCCTTAGCTTTCAAAATAGTCATAATATGACCAAGATGAGGTGGATTCATCCTACCAGGAAACAACACAACAGTCATTTTTTTCTATACCTCCCATTAACATATTTAACATTAAAACGAAACCTAGAATCATTACAAAAATTCTTATTATTAACGATAATACAACTACCAAACCTTCTAAAAAAAGATTTACTATAAAACAAAGGCATAGGTCTCCTACTATCATTATCAAACTTCTTAATATCCCTACCAGTAAAATCAAAGAAATCAAACATCAAATCAATATCAGGAACATCACCAATAAAAACAATACCATCATCTTTACAAATCCTGAACATCTCATCAATAGCCTTAGACGCATAACAAAAATCAGGGAAATACTGAAAAACACTATAAGCAAACACAACATCATAAAAATCAGATTTAACATCCTTAAGATAATTAGCCTCAAGCTTCAAAAACTTATCATTATTGACATCACAACCATCAGCAACACCAGCACCAATATTTTTAATAAGGTCACCAATGCCACAACCAACCTCAAAAACATTCTTTGTACCATCAATACCAAGCTCAAACCTTAAAAAATCAGAAATAGCAATAGCATTAGGATTCCTAAAAGGTACAACACTTTTATAATAATCAATGAAAGACCTTTTATCCAAAACTATACCTCCCTTAAAAAACGGTTTTTAAACTCACCGACACCCTTCTTAGGAGTACGCCAATCCTCACCAAACTGAAAAGCAAGAGCATTTTTATACTCAATAGGAATATTAAATTTCTCACCATAAAAATCAATATCAGTACTCAAACAGATATAATGCATAGGAAAACGCACTTTAGCATCCTTATAAAGATGGAACTTGTAAAGCATTTTCCAACACAAACGAAGCAAGGTATCATTATTATTATAGAAAAAAAACTTCATAATATTACTCATAGGTGGAAAAAACCTTGTCTTGACCCACCAATATATACCAGAACGATAACTAAACGCTTTATAGCAAGAAAAAATACATATAAGATGCTGTTTGGTCTCCCTATCACGAATTTCAAAGTGACCAAGACCATAAGTAGGTATATGAACAGATACAATACCAAGCTCAAACTCACTTCCATCAAAATCATGACTGGCATCAATCAACTTATGACCATCAAAAAGATTCATAGATATATCAATATCATCATCCCACTCAATAATCTTACCATCACGCACAGCACCAAGCAACGTACCACTATCAAGCCAGAAAGGAATATCATGCTCGTCAAAAACCTTTTTTACCATCTTCAAAGCACGAACCATCTTATCCTTATCATTAGAAACAAGGACTTTCTGATTAGTGAACGCAGTCTTTATATTCCTCAAAATCAAAGAACACCTCTATAAACATCATCATCATTTTTTTCCTTTTCAGGTTTTCTACCTTCTATTTTCATTTTATCTCCTCATAATCTTTACAATTATTATTAGTATTTTTAATACTCGGAAAGGAATAGTCTTCACTATATTCAACTGGTTCATACCAATTATCATTAGAAGGATATTTTGCCAATACATCACATCGCCAATAACTATTCAGATTATCATATAATAAATGTTTACAGAATTTACAGTAAACCTTTTTTGATTGAACTTTTTTAAAGTTCATAATACACCTCTATAAACATCATCATCATTACGATTACCTAAACCAATCTTCTCCACAACCAGCTTATTGAACTCATGCTGAGCCTTCCAACCAGTATTATTGGCTTTATTGGTACGAAACATCAAGACACCCAACTCATCAACCATATGAAACAAATCATCAAAATCATCCAAAGGAACAACACCAAAACGGTCACAAAACCAGTAATGGATACGCTTACGCAAAGACGGTTTAGAAACCAAACCTTCCTCACGCTTAGGCTCATCAACTTGTTCTTCAGTCATTGAACTCCTCACTAAAATGCTCATTAAGGAAATTATACCACCATACAGGCGTATCAACAGAATTCAACAACTCAAAACCAGGCATATCCATCTTTTCAGAAACCCATACACAGGCACGCACCAAAGGAATCTTCTCCTTCGGTTTAGGCTTACTCACATAGTCACCATGCTTCTTCATCTCCTCTATCTTCTTCAAATCACTAGCATCAGGTTTTACCACAATTTTATCTCCCATACTTATTCCTCCAGGTTAAAGAAATATTTAATCCAAGCTATCCTACCAGCTGTCTCAAAAACATCATGGATACTGTTTATCTTATTATACTTCTTCAAATCAATCTCCAAGGAATCAATCCACTCCAAAGCCTTACCACGTAATATATCCTTGACAACTGTATCGAAATCTGACCACACAATGGCAGGTCGGAAATCAAGGTCTTTCAATGTCTTCAGTTTTTTCATTTACTAAACAACACCCCCATTGAAATAAAGGATAAAAGCATCATAATGATAATAACTATAAGCCATATATAACCAAGAATCTCAAGTGTTCTATATCTCATTCAAATCACCCCGAACATTTCAAGAAAAACCAAATGAACAAGAATCCACATAGCAAGAATAAAAGAACACCACCCAACAGAAAAAACCTTACCCTTTAAACCAAATTTATCCCAATCATCAAAAGGAGTAGAAAACAAACCATAAAAACAGATTTCTAAACCAAGCATACAAAGACCAAGACATACCAAAGTACCAACTTCTAACCAACTCATTCATCCACCCCAAAACGTTTTTTTACAATATCAATTAATTCATAATGAGCATTAGAGGTATAAGCAATCTTTGAATCATGTTGTCTAACCCATTCATTTAAGTCCTCAATCAACTTCTGACGGAGAACATCAATATCAGATTTACGATAATAAGAATCACTATCATCTGCCCAATCATAAGCATCATCAATATCACCCTCCCAGAAATGTTGTTTCTTTTTATCCTTCAAAGACCAGTCATCACTCTGTTTCTTTTTCATAACTACCCCTATCATCATACGTCATTTCCTTAATGAAAGATGTGAAACTGCTGTCTGTGAAACGGATTACAATACGCTTGCTCCAATACGCAGCATCAATATTACAGCTTTCAAGATAATCATCAAACGCCTTGACCATAAGATTCATGGCCTTACCAATCATTTCCTCTTCACTCATATCTTCTTCATCATTCATAAATTCACAACCAATACACCAATAATCATCATTATAAAAACAATACACACAAATATCAAACCAACGATAAGAAACAAATCCTCGAATGAAATATCAAATGTCATTCTTCCTTCTTCACCTCCGGCTCTCCAAAACTAAAGGAAGTAACAGGCTTAGTGGAACGGACACTCTCAGCATGAGACTCACGAACACTACCGCTATGCAGCATATTTGCAGCAGTCAGACGGTCTTTCTGAAGCTGGGATAAATCCTTACGCATCTTACTTCGCTTACTGCGGTCAGTCTCAGAATCAATATCATCCATCTGGTCATTAATCATCTTAGTCCAGTTGCCAAGCATGATACTGCCTATATTATGATACTCATCATCACTAATCTTAGAAACAAGAGCGAAATCCTTATAAATCGTCTGACGGGTGGTGGACAGGTCAGGATATTCCAAATCTAGGATACGCTTTATCTCTGAACGGTTGGTAACTCCCCTGTTGATTACCAAGTCCTTGATTATCTGCCTACGCTTCATCGTCTCTTCAGAAGACGGTTTTTTTCCCATGCTCCTCTTCACCTTCAAATATTTAGAAAGACTTATATACCTATATATAAAAGGGTATATATATAGTTTGTGGTCAACGCTAACATGCTACAAGATGCCATGGTGGGCTGTCCGTATGCTGTTTTTTAGAACGAAAATTTAGCCATGAAAAAATACTGATTAACGATTGTTAATTGGGTATTACATGTAACCCCAAAAGATATATAAATATATATATAAAATGTGACATTAGTGACATTTGTGACATTACCTAGGTACTGAGCCTGACTGTGACATTAGTGTGACGGATAGATAATGTACAATTTTGTACATTGACTCCCGTTGGGTAATAATATATATATAAAAAATAGCTCAGTCCACATATAATGTCACAAACGTCACACATGTCACACATCTATCCGTCACATTTTGAAAAAAAGCGTCACAAAGCGTCACATTTTTGTAAACCTTTTTTTGTAAACCTTTTTCCACACGAAATGAAGGTTAAAAAAGGCTAAAAAAAATTAACCGTTCACAAGTTCACAACTTTTTTTCCCTCTCTCATTATTACAGAAAATCTCTAATAAATAGATATAAGAAAAAACTTGTTAAGTTGTGAATATAACACTGATTACTCCTGTTAAATGCGTTCACAACTTTTTTTATTGATTATTAATAACTTGTGAAAAAGGCTAAAAATCAGGCGTCATATAAAAACAAAAAAATGTCATTACCCACGCATGTCACGTGTTATCATGGTACTTGTTGACGTGTGGGGGTGTGGTTTTTGTTCTCATAATAACATTTGTTAACGATTGTTAATTAGTATTCTGTTATTATGGTCACATTCGCACCCATGCTAGACATTGACACGCAGTCCTAATAGTAACAGAGCATGCTAGATAATGTCAATCACAGATTGTGCGTATAATCACAACTATGCATGATAATGTGTAGCATGGACAGTGGCACGTTTATTTCAATTCGTGTTACTCCTGTTATGCCTTGCAGTATTGCCATGCAAAGAAATATTACATGTTATATATTTCTAACATATTTTTAGGCATACCTAAATTCCCTCCGAGAGAAACTTATCCTTTATATACTTTGCGATAGCTTTATAAGCGAACTCTGCATATTATAAATAAAGAGAAGTGATAAAATGGAAAATGTGAAAAACGAAATTGAAAAGAAGCTGGTCGGGTTGGCTATGGTTGAAAAGAAATACCCTATAGAAAAAGAGGTCTTCGCTAATTATTGCGATAGTCAGATTAAATCTATAACTGTTGCAATTAATAGAAAGCTCAATGGCTCTGATGTTGAGGAATTATATTTTATTGAGCATGCAGTAAAGCTCTTAATGTTCTTTCTTGAACATAAGATAAGGGAGGATTAAAAAATGACTAAGGAAATAGAAATGGAAACAATTGGTGCTAATGATTTAACCAAATGGGAAATATTCTTTCAATCAAAAGAACCAATGAAATTAAAAGGAAGATTAGTTGGTGTATATATTGTTGATGAAAAGAAATGGTTAGAATCAACAACACAAGCAGAAAGAGATAAAATGACAAAGGTAAAAGCAGATAGTTTATATGTTAGAAATGATTTAAAACATTATAACTTTGTTATGTATATTGAAGATGATGGTAAAGATGCTTTTATCCATATAGTAATAAAGGAGGATTAAAAGATGCAAGATAAAAAAATCGGTTTTGCAATCCTTAATGCACGTCTCAGGAGGGCTTTTAATAATCCCTCTTGTATCGGCATACAGTTAAGAGGCTCAGGCATTGACGAAGAGTCAAGGCAGGACTTCCTTTATTACCATGAGGATATGTTCAGATACGGTGATGGCTTATACTTTGAGAGGTGGTCTTAAGATGCAAAAATTAATCCCATATTGTAAAATTGAGCATATTTACCAAGACAGCCTTATTATTTACAATGGTAAGGCTTATCTTGTTAAGGAAGATTTAAAATTGTTACCGGACTTTGTAACGCTTCTTAAAGAGGTTGTGGTATAAGATGAAAGAAAAAGAAGAACTAGAATATTATAATATTTTGTTTGAAAGAGCAGTAAGCCGTTATCTTGATAAAACAGATTTTGATGTTTTTGAGTGGCTGTTTGATGATGAAAGAGAAGAATTTAATCGTATTAGAAAAAAATACGATATTTAGGAGGTTGTGATATATGAAGGAATATGTAAACGAAAGCGAATTTATAGACCGTTTTAGGCAGATGGATAGAAAAGAAAATTTCAGTTATGAAGGAAGGAAGGCATTGTATGAATATTTCACGCAGTTAGAGGAGGATATAGGCGAGGAGATAGAATTCGATTGTATCGCTATTTGTTGTGAGTATTCAGAGTATGAAAATCTTAAAGAGTTTCAACAGGATTACGGCACTGATTACGAAAGCATTGAAGATATTGAGAAGCAGACGACAGTTATAATGATTGATGACGAAAGCTTTATTATTCGGGTGTTTTAAATGAGCCGTTGTAAAAGTGAATTATTACAGGGTGTTAAAAAAGAGCTGTTGTCAACGAAATTTATTGATAATAACACGCTTGAAATTAAATACAAAGATGGCTCAAAGGCTATTAGATTGTATAATACGAACATTATAACGTATCATAAGAACGGCTCTTTTATTCTTAACTCTGGAGGGTGGCGTACGCCTAAAACGAAAGACCGTATTAATAAATATGCTCCTGTTAATATTTGGCAAAAAAATAGTATCTGGTATATTAACGGGAATTATAATATTAAAGATGCTATTTTGTTTTTTGATGGCATACGATTCAGGGCAGATGGCTCTTTAATTAGTAAGCCTAAAAAAGATATTACTGCAAAGGTTAACAGGGTTAAAAAACAGATAAAAAACTTTGTCAACCTTATTGATAATATGAATAAATTGCCATTGCCCTCTAATGGCGATTGCTGGTATTGTCTTATGCAAACCGAAAATAAAATTTCTTTGGGTGATAAAATAAAAGATAATAGCCACCTTAAACAGCATATCAAAGAAAAATATATTCATGGGTCTTTATTGGTTAATGCTTTAAGAGAAGCGGGTTATAATGATAGAGATATTTATTTTCAATTACACGGTGAATATAAAGGCAATGTTAAACGGGCGTTAACTAAATATTTGCAAAAACATCTTTTATCTGATGTCTTATAGACATCTCTTCTTTTTTTTCTTTAGTATTTATTATTAACGATTTTAAGGGCATTTAATATAAACGAATAATAATAGCCATGTTAATAGAGTTTTGCTGTCAGCGTGGCTTAAAATCAATCCTCGAGCATATATACCTATATGTTTAATGTCGGATTGCATAAGGAGGTGATAAGGAGAACGAATCAATAACAGAGTTAAGTATCAAACAGGGATTTAGTCTTTAAATCTTATGTTGCATTAATAACTGCGTGTGGCTGTTGGTCTTGGCGTGTGTTATTATTGTAACATATTGAAAATACGATAGAATTATGCTACATATTAGCACGATTTTCAGATTGGAGGAAAAAATGGACAGAGGCATAGAAAGACACCGACAAAATACGCATGCTCCGACAAAATACCTCCGACAATCTCCGACAAAATAGCACCGACAAAATAGTCACATGCCGACAAAATGTCTTTATATAGTTTTCGATGCCTTTATATAGGACTTCCAGCCATTATATATGAGGACAGTGGAGAACACTGAAGAGCATCACGTTCTTATTTTCTCGACATCCCATCCTCAAATGCGTTGAGATGTTCTCCATTTGTCCTATTAAAAAAGGAGATGGAAAAAAATGAATGAATATGAATTGGAAGACTTTCTCTTAGAGGAAGCATTAGAACGCTGGAGGAATAAATAAACATGCTTAGCAGGAAACATTACAAAGAGATTGGTAACATAATAAAGGAATCTTTCAACGGTAAACAGAATAAATCAAGTGAAATATTAGAGGTACATAATCAAATAGTCTATAGACTTGGTGCATATTTTAAACACGATAATCCAAGTTTTGACTATCAAAGATTTGTAGCTTTTGTAAATAAGGAGGAATAAAACATGACTGACCAGAAGTTCATTGATGGCTATAAGGAAGGATGGGAAGACCATCAGTTTGAAGTAGTAAAACTCGTTGGAAAAGAAATGGCAAAGTTCAATATTATTCTTACCAATACACCACCAAATAAACGTGATGCTAAGGTTGTATTTGATGGTCTTGGTGATATATTGAAGAAGGTGTGTGATGTTTAATGAGTGATACTGAGCTTTCTGACAAACCTTTAGATGAGTTAATTGATAGACATGATGAGATTCGGGAAAAGTTGAATGTAATTGATGAAAAATATAAAAAATTATTATCTGAATTGCTTGAGATTGAACGTGAACTGACAAAAAGGGAGACTGGTTAATAATGCAGAATGATTTTGAAGTGAATTGTAAAATATGGGGTATGTCAGATGGAAAAATCACCGAGTTGAAATTAGGTGAAATCATCTTCTCTTATTCTTCTCCAAAAGAAAAAGCAACCGTTGAGACCGCTGACATCACCCCGCCCATCTCTCATAATAAGAACAAAAAGAACCTTAGACGTGGGTTAAACAAGCCGTTGCTGTTCATGTGGATTGAAAAGAACAACATCAAGAAGTTCACACTAAGAAAGTTTCTTTTGGACAATCCAACATACACAGGTCGCTACAGTCTCATGCAAAGATATATCAGCAAACTAATCAAGGATAAGAAAATAATACAGGTGTCAAGTAATGTTGACAATCCATATAAAGATGAGTTCAAGGTGATTGGTGATGTCTAAGGACTCTTCCAAATTCTGGAAGGAATGGCTGAAGGATTTTAATCCTGACATATCGCCAAAAGGTGATTATATCGTATGGGTTGAACCAAATAATGATGGAACAGTTGATGTCTTTTCAACCAACAGTCCATTCTGGAGGGATTTCTTTTCATGAATCCGATGGTAATTCCTTATGAGTCGTTGACAACCTTTGAAATGGTTTATATCCTAAGTAACACAAATGGTTATTGTGATGGCGATAGAAAGGTTGTGGTGATTTGGTAAGAGAGACTGATTCGTTATGGCAGAAGCATCTATTGAGGCGTAGCAAAGAATATATGAGCCGACAAACAAATGCAAGGTCAATTATGCAAAAGACCTATGAAAAATGGGAGGAAAAACATGGAAAAAGAACGGAAGGTAGTAATTGAAGAATTGGAATATCCTGAGTGCTATAA
>Ga0272441_10005298_pt1 | contig 22568 bp, 19 predicted proteins | sample SSMProp6N_FD_193582 | JGI IMG/M metagenome (GOLD analysis project Ga0272441, IMG submission 193582) | Marine sediment archaeal communities from Little Sippewissett salt marsh, Falmouth, MA, United States - SSM-Prop-6N | ecosystem: Environmental > Aquatic > Marine > Wetlands > Sediment ... | reverse complement strand
AGTACTTTGATAGAAGAAGATTATCCCATATATGTGGCTTGGGCACGGACCCCCATATTTGATCCAACCGCTATTCCGGTAGAGGTTCGTGCCGAGGGCAAGCGGAAGGACGAGCGACTCTGGAGGGACTATATCATTCGTGCACTTGATGATGTGGTTCGCAGACAGGTCGATGAGCGTCTGACTGACTATAAGAGGTTGAAACTGCCCCCTGACAAGGAAATGCTTGATGCAATGCCTCCCGTTTATGTGTCTGTTCCGGAGCCGAACAAAGTGCGAGTGGTAGTGTCTGTCTACGACCGGGCAGGCAATGAATCGGAGGGCATCGAATTGTACGTTACTTCTTATGAGCGCCGGGAACTCCAGGAATAGTGGGGAAGACCTGGGGGAGGGCGCATTAACATGCGGAATAATGGAATAATGGGGACAGTCACGAATGGTGGTCCGTTAAGCGGCATGTTGGTTTCTCCATTGGGCCCGCGTGACTTTTAGGGCCGGGTAATGTTTCCGTTCTCGGCAAATGGCTCGTGGTTCTAATCGTCGCGAACGATTGGGACGAAGTCACCTACACCTACGATCCCAGCGGCCGGCGGATCGCCAAGGCCTATGACGGAGTGACCGTGGTCAAGTACCTCTACGACGGCGACCACTGCATCGCCGAATACGACGGCGAGGACCAACTCCTCCGCAAGTACATCTACGGCCCCGGCGTGGACCAGCCGGTCTGCATGATCGACGTCAACGACAGCAACGCCGTGTACTACTACCACTATGACGGCCTGGGCTCGGTGGTGGCCCTGAGCGACGCCGCCGGCGACACGGTCCAGCTTTACGAGTACAGCGTCTACGGCCAGGTCGCCGCCTCCGATCCCAACCATCCCAACCCCTTCCTCTTCACCGGCCGCCGTTTCGACACCGACACCGGACTCTACTACTACCGAGCCCGCTACTACAACCCCTACATCGGAAGATTCCTCCAAACCGACCCGATCGGATACGGCGACGGGATGAACATGTATCGATATTGTGAGAATAGCCCAGCGTCGAAGGGTGATCCATCCGGTGAGGATGCCTGCTCCCGGTGTGGCGAGGACAACGCACATCACCGTGAGGGCTATTCCCTTACTCCGTTTCCCTATTGGGACTTTTCAGGCAACATGTTTGCGGAATCGTTCAACGACGACTGGGAATACTACGAGTGGACTGGCTGGTATCGTATTACCAGTTGGAGAGTTAGCGCCCCGGACCTTGAGTTGATAGGCGGTGTCAAGCGTGCGAAGAGCGTAATAGCTGGCATCAACTTAGCAGCGGATGTTGTTGGGATCTTAACGGGAGGGGCGGCCACTGCCATATCATGCGCTTGGAATATCCAATATGCTCGGATCTGGGACGCACTCTGGTCGAGTACTTTTGACCAGATCGAGAACCTTGAGCACTTGGGTGGCGGGTATAGAGCTTACATTCAAGTGAAGGTCTTCCGGAAGCGGAATAGTGGATTGCTGGATAGTTTCTTGAAATTTGCTCGCTTCGGGAAATATGACTACAAGGGCAAGAGAATAATCGAAATCAAATGCGGTGACGGCTGGTTCGAGTACTTGCAGGCCTACCGGCTCAGGGCGCACGCTATGAGTGCGATCAGAACCACTTTGCACTGGCTCCCGGTCAGACCGGAGCACTACGAGCATCCGTAAGATCAACTAAAGGAAACCAGGAAAGGAGACACCGTGATAGCCCGAATTGTGATGATCGTCGCCGTTCTCGCTGTTATACCCATTGGGTGTCGACGAAGCCCAGATAACGAAGATGGTGATTCTGTGCTCAGGGAGTTGGAGCGCATTCGCGATCGCCCGAAACACATCCCTTCAGTGCCAACGCACGTGGCTGAGTTTGCAGATTTGGCGATTTCGCAGAGGACTAACGGGGTCATCGACTCGAAGCCATTGGTCGTTGGTGCAGTTCTATATGACGTGGAGCTCGCGCCGGCCGCGGTCTACCTATACATGTACATCTACGATGAAGACAATGACACATTTGGGTTTGGAGTGCAGGAAACCCGCATCGGAGAAGACGGTGTGAAGAACATGCTCTGTGAAGAGTACCCAGCTCTTGTCTATCGACCGCCAAGTGGAGTCCTTGATTTGAGTAGTGTGCCGGTGCACATCCGAAATGGCGGTGAGCGCAAGGATGAAGTGTTGTGGCAAAGATATGCGGCCGGAGAAGGGATGGATGTGGCAAGGTGTCGGAAAGACGCGTCGTACTGCGCTGAAACATTTCCGCCGTTGTACGTATCGCTCCCAGAACCGAACAAGGTCGATGTAAAGGTCTACGTCTACGACCGGGCCGGGAACAAGTCTGAGCCCATTCCTTTGACGAATGGGGGAAAGGTGCATTGACATGCGAAGAGGTATAATGGGGGGGGTAATGGGGACAAGATACTGGGGACCAAGATACTGGGCGAATACTAGGCGAATAGGCGCATTAACATGCGAAGTGCAACACGGGCTTGCGATCACGAGCGGGCCGGTTGCTTATTGGTTTTCGAGCTCCTGGGGACTCTGTCCCCAGCCCCCCGGGATTTATCGCTTTGAGCCAGAGACAGGATAGAGAGGGTAAGGCGACGTGTTATAGAGACAACGTCGCCGGTGCCCCTGGATCGTGACGGCGCTCGGGTTGCCTCCCGGCAGGGCCCTACCTCGGCCACGACGTTTCAAGTCTGTCAGAGCGTGGCCGCTGGCGGCAAGGGCTATCCCGGCGGTCTGGGATGGAAGACTTCGAAGGGGCTTTGGAAGCCCAGGCACTTCCGGGGCCGGTGGTTCAACGCGCGGACATGGGCTTGGAGTTGCCGGTCTGTGACTTTCGCCAGATCGGTGGCCTTCGGCAGGTACTGGCGTAAGAGTCCGTTGATGTTCTCATTGGTTCCCCGTTCCCAGGAGTTGCAGTTGCGCTTGCACTGGCGGTTGATGGTGCTGCGACGGCGACCGGGGCATCGGGCGATCTCGGCCTGGCCGTATCTGCGAAACCACATTCGATAGATGACATTTCGTTGGTCCATGGTAAGATGGTGGTACGACAGCACGACGAGAATTTGGAAGAAGTCTGTTTCGTATGAATTTCAAGAGGTACCATGCAAAATGAGGAACACCAAACGGGTCAGCCGTCGTCAGTTTATAAAACTAACCGCCGCCTTTGGCGCGGGCCTGGGTGTATTGCCTTCCCGGTGCACTGCCGATATCGGCGGCAGCAACGCCGAACCGGCGCAAAAACCGAATGTCCTTTTCATCCCCGTCGACGATTTGCGTATTCAGCTCGGTTGTTACGGGCATAGGGAAACTCTCTCTCCGAACATTGACCGGCTTGCCGCCGAAGGAACGCTTTTCCAGCGGGCCTATTGCCAGGTCCCCGTGTGCGGCCCTTCAAGGATCAGCGTCATGACAGGGATCCGCACAAACTCCGGCCAGTGGTCAACGACGAACCTGAAGAGAGATTTCAAGAGTCTCCCGCAGCACTTCAAAGAAAACGGATACCACGCCATCTCCAACGGCAAAGTATACCACATCATGGCTGACGACAAAGAGAGCTGGTCCGAACCACCCTGGCGCTCAACGGAGGTCTATTACGGCGAGGGTGACTGGGCCGGATATAACCAGTACGGCCTATGGCAAAACGAAGAGTCCGCGAAGCTGGCAAACAAACGATCCGGCAGAGGTCCTTTCTGCGAATCAGCCGACGTACCCGACAACGCGTATCAGGACGGTAAAGTTGCCGAAAAAACGATCGCCGACCTGCGCCGATGCAAAGACATGGACAAACCGTTTTTCATCGCATGCGGTTTCTGGAGGCCCCATCTTCCCTTCAACGCTCCCAGGAAGTACTGGGACATGTACGACCGGGAGAAGATCGAACTTGCCGACAACCGCTATACGCCCAAAGATCTGCCCAAGGAATGCAAAAACTCCAGCGAGATCAATCGTTATGGCCAGGTGGCCGGCCGAAAAAGCACAGACGATTTCCACCGTCAGGCAAGGCACGGTTATTATGCGTGTGTCAGCTACGTAGACGCCCAGATCGGCAAGGTGCTCGACGAGCTTGAAAGACTCGGCCTCGCCGACAATACGATCGTGATCCTCTGGGGCGATCACGGCTGGCACCTGGGCGAGCACGAGTTCTGGGGCAAGCACAACACTCTGAACAACGCACTGCAGGTACCGATGATCATCCGCGCACCGGGTGGCAAAAGGAACAACAGAACAAACGCACTGGTCGAATTCATCGACATGTACCCGAGCCTGTGCGAACTGGCCGGAATCGGCACCCCGAAGAATCAACTCGATGGCAAAAGCTTCGTCCCGCTGATGAACGATCCGAACCTGCCCTGGAAAGAAGCGGTGTTCAGCCAATTCGGCGGAAAGGCGGTAAAGACAGACAGGTACCTCTACACCGAGTGGAAGAACGCGCGAATGCTCTTCGACCACAAAACGGACCCTCACGAGAACAGAAACATCGCCGATCTACCGGAAAACGCCGAAATCGTGCGCAAACTGAGTGCCTTGCTGAACAAATAACCGAACGTTCACATACTGCGCATTGCGGCACGGTGCCCCGGCAGCGGTCCTTTGCCGCGGCAAGCGGTGCCCTTGGCGAAGGAGAGGAGTTCGATTATCACAGCCTGACGTTTTCGCGTGCTGGGCAACTGGAGTGTAGTATGAGCAAGGTGAATCAACTGGTGGACAAAGCGAAGGAGTTCGGTGCTGCCGCCGCCGCTGCTGTGAATACATCGGATATCCGCTTCTCGAAGGAGTTTCGTACACTGTGCGAACAAAACTCATGCGGGAAATACGGCGCCAATTGGATGTGCCCACCGGGAGTTGGCTCTTTCGAGCAGTTGAGAGCGAGAGCGTTGACGTTCTCCGAAGGGGTGGTCTTTCAAACGGTCCACAATCTGGACGACCCCTTTGATTTGAAGGGGATGACGCAGGCGACAGAAGTGCACGACAGGATATTTCGCGACATATTGAAATACATTCGATGCCATGGCGGCTACGAGACTGTTTTGCCGCTCAGCGCTGGAGAATGCAGAGTGTGCAGAGAGTGCACGTACCCCGATGGAACTGCGTGTCGGTTCCCTGACCGGGCCGTTGCATCGCTTGAAGCATACTGTATTGACGTCGCTGCCCTGATGGCCGGCTGCGACATTCCCTACAACAATGGCCCCAACACGGTATCCTTGGTGGGGCTGTTCTTGTTTTAGGCGGCAGCAGGTTATCGAAAACAGCCCGATTGCCGCTTTTTTGCGAGGCCCTAATCTGCCGGTTTCAGCCAGTCTTGTTCGTCAAGACAAGCCAGAGTGCGTGGATCATTCCCGGAATGCCGCCGCAGAGTGTGAGCAACAGGTTGATCCAGAAGTGAGTACTGATCCCCACCTGGAGGGCGGCCGCCACGGGTGGAAGGACAATCGCGAAGATGATCTTGATCACAATCATGGCCAGACCCCTTTCGACTATCGTGCGTTTCTCGAAAAATTCAACAGGTTCTCCGGCGCTCTGTCAACTGCTTGCGATCGAGAATCTGGCCGGAGCTGGGGGCAGCCCTTAAATTAACAGGAGGAGTTTTGCAAAATGGAGATTAGGCTTATATTCTTCAAGGAAATCGTTGGTGTGATTTCCTTGAAGACGGGACTTAAATACTAATGCTGAAAGCACTTACGCTCTCGGGAGGAAAAATCGACAAGAAGATTTTTCCTCCCCAAAGCAAGTCTAATCTCCATTTTGCAAAACTCCAGTTACCAGTTACGGCTCGGGCGAGTGGGACGAGATGGCCTATAGCTACGATCCCAGGGGTTGGGCCGTGACACGATGCCACAGAATTGCCAGGCGGGCCTGTCTCGGGGTGTGTAGCAGCGGTAGAGCGGGTTTTCAATCCACACGGACAGCCGCCCGTCGGCGGGCGCGGGGCCGGCGGAGACAGGCGGCTGTCCCGGCTGATCTTATTCGAGGTCGTCGCGAGACGGGGCGCAGAGCTCGCCGTTGTTGTATTTGTCGAGCATGCGGTAGAGACACTCTCCGTGCTTCCAGGCGTAACTGGAGGCCTTGACTTTGCTGCCGGGGGGGTGGTCGTGCAGCCAGGTGTATGCCTTATCGATGACCGGCAGGATTTTCTCACAGCAGGCGCCGCTGCGGATATTGAGGACGGCCGCCACGTAGGCCGGGAACATGGTCAGCGTCTTGTCCCCCTTGGTAGGTTTCTTCATCCACTCAATGCACTGTGCCTTCGTATAGGTCAGGTTGACGATTCGGATTTGGATGCTGTCCTCAGGAGGGGGGGGCCACTCCTGGGGGTGGTTTTTCCAGTAGCCGGGCGTAGCGGTGCCGGCGCAAGTACAACAACACTTCGCCGACGAGGTCAACAGCAAGAGGGCCGCCAGGGCAGCGGCCAGGATGGTAGCCTTACGTGCAATTTTCATGATTGTACCCTCTCTGTTTTGCCCGTTCACAAAAAGGTCCGGCGTTGCCGTTGCGAACACTGCTCGTGCGAAGCTACCGGAAAGGTGGGTCCGTTCCTTGCCACATTGTCCTTGCCCTCCTTGACACATGGAAATCGAGTTGGCAGAGGCGCGTTTGACGACGCTCTTATGGTTCTGGAGACAGCGTACGAATTTTGGCGGAGGTGTCAATTGTGGTAACTACGTAATTGACTGTCGTCAATTCTAACGACAGCAAGCCCCGGCGCAAGACGTGTCTTGACGGGTCAGGCAGCCAGAGAGAGGGCCCTGTGGTGACAGCAGTGTGACGGCGGCGCGTCCCGTCCCGCCACGCGTCCCGGGGCCGGGACGGCCTGGCGTACGTGCGGAGATGCCGAATCAACTCGCCAGAGGTCGCGTGACGCGAGCGGTCTTTTGCGCTTCTCGCGGTGGCGGCGATGGCATATGATGGTGACGGTTCGATTGGCCCGGCCGGGGGCGGACCGGCACGAGGAGTTTCATGATGCTGACGGCAGGACGATATGGTGAGGCGGCGTTGCTCGTACTCCTGGCGATGGTAGCCGCTGTGGGCGTCGGGCGAGGCGCGGAGCGGGCGGCATGGCCCGGTGCGCGGTGGCAGGCGGCAACGCCGGCACAGATGGGGATGGAGGCGGCAGCCCTTCAGCGGGCTCGCGACTACGCGTTGACCGGCGACGGGTCGGGCATGATCACACGGCACGGCAAGGTGGTGATGCGCTGGGGCGACCAGAAGCAGACGTACGACCTGAAATCTTCGACGAAGGCCATCGGCGTTACCGGCGTGGCGCTGGCGCTGCAGGACGGCAAATTCAAGAGCCTGCACGAACCGGCGGCGCGGTATCATCCGCAGTTCGGCGTGCCCCCCGAGGCGAACGCCAAGAGCGGCCGGCTCGGCAGGATCACGCTGTTTCACTTAGCCACGCAGACGGCGGGCTTCGACAAGAACGGCGGCTATACGAAGCTGCTGTTCGAGCCGGGGAGGAAATGGTCCTACAGCGACGGCGGCCCGAACTGGCTGGCCGAGTGTGTCACACTGGCGTACGGCCGGGACTTGCAGGAGCTGATGTTCGAGCGGATCTTTACGCCCATCGGGATCGCCCCCGGCCACCTGCGCTGGCGAACCAACGCGTACCGGCCGAAGAAAATCGACGGCGTGATGCGGCGGGAGTTCGGCTCGGGCATCCATGCCAACGTCAATGCGATGGCCCGCATCGGCTGCCTGTACCTGCGTCGCGGCCGCTGGCGCGACCGGCGGATCATCCCGTCGTGGTTCGTCGATGCGGCCCGCACCGTGCCGTACGGGATCGCGGGCCTGCCTGTGGTCAAGCCGGAGGACTACTTCAATGCCTCCGATCATTACGGGCTGCTCTGGTGGAACAACGCCGATGAAACCATGAAAAATGTCCCGCGTGACGCCTATTGGTCGTGGGGACTGTACGACAGCCTGATCGTGGTGATTCCCTCGCTGGACATTGTCGCGGCGCGGGCGGGCAAGTCGCTCAACCAGCAGCGCAACTCCAGCTACGGCGCGATCGAGCCTTTCATTGAGCCGATCGCGCTTTCGGTCAAGGACCGAGGCCAGTGGCCCGGAGCCCCGTATCCGCCGAGTACGATCGTGCGCGATATTGAATGGGCGCCGCCGGAGAGGATCGTGCGGAAGGCTGAGGGCAGTGACAACTGGCCGGTTACCTGGGCCGACGACGACCGTCTTTACGCCGCGTACGGCGACGGCTGGGGTTTCGCGCCCAAGGTGCCCAGGAAACTGAGCCTCGGTTTCGTCAGAGTCACGGGAGGGGCGGAACGGTTCGAAGGTGTGAACGTGCGAAGCGAAACCGGCGAGCGCGAAGGGCAGGGCAGCGCCGGCGCCAAGGCCAGCGGCATGCTCTGCGTCGACGGCGTGCTGTACATGCTCGTGCGCAACGTGGGCAATTCGCAGCTCGCCTGGTCCAAAAACCACGCACGCACCTGGCACTGGTGCGACTGGAAGTTCGAGACGAGCTTTGGAGCGCCGACGTTTCTGAACTTCGGCAGAAACTACGCCGGCGCGCGCGACGATTACGTCTACGTCTATTCGCACGACAGCGACAGCGCGTACGAGGCGGCCGACCGCATGGTCCTGGCCCGCGTCGCCCGGGGCAGCATGCGCGAGCGAAAGGCCTACGAGTTCTTCAAAGGTCTCGGCGCCGGCGGCGTTGCTTTATGGACGACGAACATCCGCGCTCGGGGCGCGGTCTTCGTCCATCCGGGGGGATGTTACCGCAGCGGCATCTCGTACAACGCGGGCCTGAAACGCTACCTGTGGTGCCAGACGCTGCCGCTCAGCAGCGACCGTCGCGGCCCGCGCTTCCAGGGCGGATTCGGTATCTACGAGGCCCCCCAGCCCTGGGGCCCCTGGCGCACGGCCTTCTACACCGAAAACTGGGACACCGGCCCCGGCGAAACCAGCACCTTCCCCACCAAATGGATCAGCAAAAACGGCCGAACCTGCCACCTCCTATTCTCCGGCAACGACGCCTTCTCCGTCCGCGAAGGGACGCTGCAGTAAAGGACCGCAGTGGATCGCGTGTACCAGGAGTGCCATCCGATTAGCGAGAGGAGGCTTTATGGTAGACGCGGAGGTGGTCTATTTCGAAGCGGGCGGGGAATTTTGTTTTGGTAGGATCTCCGCCGTTGGTGCCTCCGATGGCGAGGTTGAGCAGGATGTAGTGGGGTTCGTGGAAGGGGTTGGCGCGGTCGGGGGTGTGGTTGGTCGTTTGGGCCAGGTCGATGGTGTTTAGCAGTTCGTCGTCGACGTAGAGCGTGATGTGGTGTTTGTCCCAGTCCATGCGCCAGGTGTGGAATTTGCGGGACCATTCGGGATCGTTGAATTCGGCGATCGGTTTTCGCAGATCGTCCCAGATCGCATTCCATCTTCTTGGGCCGGCCCAGCAGGCGTTGGCCAGGAGCATTCCCCGGTAGTATTCCATGACGTCGATCTCGCCGCAGCCGGGCCAGGAGCGGGCCGAGCCCAGGGTCCAGAAGGCGGGCCACAGGCCCGGACGCGTGTCGATGCGGGCGCGCATCTCGAAGCGGCCGTACGTCCAACTGTGGAGGCCGCGCGTTATGAGGCAGGCGGAGGTATATTCCGCGTATCGTCTGCTGCGTCGCCAACTGTCGCCGGCGGGGTCGTATCCGGGATTCAGCTTGCGCTGGCGGCGGGCCTCGATGATGAGCAGGCCTTTTTCGCAGCGCGCGTTCTCCGGCTGGTACCACTGCAACTCCCGGTTGCGGACGAAGCCGTTCTCGTAGGTCCAGTTATTGGGATCGGGCCTTCCCGTCTTGTCGAATTCGTCCGCCCAGACGAGTTTATAGCCCGTCACGCGCTCGCCGGAGTCGGGTGGCTGCGCTGCGAGCGCGGAGGCGGCTACGAGTGTGAGTTGCGTCAGTGCGAAGATGCTGCTGCGTGTCATAGTCCTGCCTCCGTTGTCTGCATGTTGGAAATGAGTTCGTCATCGGCCAGGATGGGTGTCCGGGGATTGGGGACGAGGAAGTAGGTCCACCGACAGCCGGGATCGGGATATTCGGTGAGGGTCAGTTGCAGGCCGGCGGGGCCGGCGGCGTTGTAATCGCCCGGTTTCCAGAAGGAGGCCCGGCAGGTCAGCCCGTCGGGGCGAATGGAATCATCGGCAGGGCCGAGTTTCACCGAGGCCGGATCGAGGCGCAGGAGCTTCAGCGTCTCGGCGTTGAGATTCTGCTGTCGTTCGGGGTTCAGGCAGAACAGCACGGGCCCGCGCATGACGGCGACGCGGCCGGCCTGGGCCTGGCGGCCTCGAATCACGCGGAAGGGCATCGGCATCTCGAGGGTGATTTTGTCCCCGGGACGCCACTGCCGCGCGATCGTACAGAAGGAACCGCCCCGCGCGGTTGTTTCCGTCGCGCCCTCGTTGACTTTGATCCGGGCCTTCTCGCACCAGCGCGGAATCCGCAGAAAGACGGGAAATCGCGCCGGCTCGGCCGGCGTGAGGCGAACGACGACGGTCCCGGAATTGGGATAGTCCGTTTCCTGGGCGATCTTGAGCGAGAGCCCGTCCCGCAGATTCATCACGGCTGAAGAGGGTGTATAGAGGTTCACGGCGAGGCCGTCGTCGCAGCGGTAATAGATCATGCCGGGCAGCTCGGCGATGATACGCCGGAAGTTACACGGGCAGCAATACGTGTCCCCGCTGAAGTACTCGCGCGGTCCCTCGAAGGGGGCGTAATAGCGCAGGCGCCGGCCGTCGGGCGACTGGGCGGCGAACAGGCCGTTATAGATGCTGCGTTCCATGACGTCGCCGTAGAGGGACCGGCCCTCGATCTGGAGCAGGGCGTCGAGCCAGCGGATCAGATACGCGGTGGCGCACGTTTCGCCGAGCTTGTAGAACCCCTGCTGGTTGCTGTGCCAGCATTCGTGGTACCCGCACAGGCCGGGAGCCAGGAGCCCGTCGCCGCCCAGCAGGAAATCAAGGGTGCGATGCGATTGCGTCATCAGGCCGTCGCCGCCCCGCACCATGCGGAGGCGCAATTGCGCGAGGCAGTGACACAAATGATAGTACGCGTGTCCCTCGAGGTTGCCCCAGCGACCTTCGATCAGGGGCGTGTTCCAGTCGGCCAGCTTGCGGTTCCGGACGCAGAAGTCCAGGTAGCGCTTCTCGTCCGTCTGCTCGTAGAGGCTCAGCATGGCTTCTTCCAGGCCGGTCGTGCCCACGTAGACGGAGACCCAGCCCTCGGTCGTGCGGTCCGGGTCCGACGACCAACGCCCGAGGATGTAGTCGGCCAGGCGTCGAGCGGCCTCCAGCGAAGGTTGCTCTCTGAAGTACCTGTAGTCGGCGGTCAGGCCCAGCACGAGATAGCCCATCTCATGGATGTCCCACAGGTGCCACATGCGCCGCTGCGGCACGAAGGTGCCGAGGTAGCCGTCTTGCTCCTGCGTCGCCAGGGTCTCGCGCACCACGTGCTTTTTGAGGGCGAGCACCTTCTCATCGTGCGAGTAGGCGGCGAACCGTACGAGAGAATCGATGAACTTGCCGAGCCCGATGTATCCGCCTTGCCGGTCCTTCTGGCGAAAGGGCATTAGGAAGTCCCTGTCTGCGTTCAGGACGAGGGCGTTGTTGGCGATGGTGACGTCGATCCGGCGGCCGATCTCGCCGGCGACTTCGATCTTGCCGACGTCGACGGGCGTGAACTTGAGCCCGGAACGGCCGAGGCAACGTGTGGTTGAAAGAGTCAATATCAACGACGGGATCAGCAGTAGGGCGACTCGGCGGCTGGTTTTCACGATGGCACCTCCAAAACACAAGAGTCCTGCGGGCTCAATTCGGCACGCCACGATTGTACGCATGCCGAGCGGCGGATCAAGCAGGAAACGAGAGGGTCGTACCGCGTTTGATAAATCGTGCGACTATAGATTGCTTCGCTTGGCTCGCAATGACAGGGAGAACTCGGATATGTCATGGCGAGAAGTCCCGGCGCGCCGGGAAAGCAATCTCCTCCCGCAGAGTCGCGGAACTTGCGAAATGCGGTACCAGGCTCCGGCGTGTCCGTACTACTAACCCGCAAGAACTAAAAATTCCTTCCAGACAATTCTATCGAAGGTCGATAAGCCGTTGCGAACAATGAAGCTATGCCTCTCGCAAAGACGCAAAGATCGCCAAGTTTTAAGCGCGTTTCTCTTAGCGCTCTCGGCGTTCTTCGCGAGAGCCCTTTCGGTTGCGGCCGAAGGCCGGGCTGTGCCATCTCTCGGGCGCTATTGTCAGAGTGCGTAGCGCCGGCCCTTTTGCACGCCGGCCTTCAGGGGCACGACGAAGCGGCGCTCGATCTGCCCGAAGACGCCCAGGCTGATACGCAGGATTTGCAGCTCCACCGTGTCGCCATCGGCAATCTTTTCGATTTCCAGCGAGAACTCGCGAAGGTTCTGGACGCCGACGCCGTCAATCTGCAAGACGAGGTCTCCGCTTTGCAAGCCCGCCCGCGCCGCGGCGCCTTGCCGATCGACGTCCGTGACGATGAGAATGGGATAGGCTCCCTGAAAGTTGAACCGGCGCGCCACGTCGGCGGTCAGCTCCGAGACAGTCATTTGAAAATACCGCCGGGCTAACAGACGTCCATCGGGCAGGGGACGAGGCAGCATGGCCAGCTCCACGACGCGGACCTTGGGATTCTCTTGCCCCGGCCTGACGCAGCGCAGACGAATGGGCTCTCCCACCTCTTTGTGCATCAGCCTGACGTAGAAATCAATGACGCTGTGCAGCTCGTGCTCGTCGGCCTGGAGAATGAGATCGTTTTGAGCCAGTCCCTTTTCCTCGGCCGGACTGCCCTTGCTGACGGCGTCGATGACCAGCCCCCGGAACGCGCCGGCCGTTTTCATGCGTCCCACCGTTAGTCCCAGACGGACCCGTCGCAGCTCCTCCGGCATGAGCATGTGACTTAAGTTGTCCACCAGGGCGTCGACGGGGATGGCAAAGCCGATATTCTGCGCCTCGGGCCGGATGGCCGTATTGATGCCGATAAGCTGGCCGTTGATATTCAGAAGCGGGCCGCCGCTGTTGCCCGGGTTGATCGGCGCATCGGTCTGGATCAAGCCGCGCAGCCAGTACCCTTCGGCCACCTGGATGTCACGTCCCACGGCACTGACGACGCCGCTGGTAACCGTGTTGGCGTACCCGTACGGATTGCCGATGGCGATGGCAGTTTCCCCGATCATCAAATCGCTGCTGCTGCCCAGCTCGACGAACGGGAGTTTCTCCTTGGCATCGATGGCCAGGACCGCCAGATCTCTGCTGGCGTCGATGCTGATGATGTTTGCCTGAAATTCGCGTCCGTCGCTGAAGACAACCTTGATTCGCGTGGCGTTCTCGGCGACATGAGCGTTGGTGACGATGAAACCGTCCTCGTGCACAACGAAACCCGATCCGAGAACGGAAACTTCCTGCTGAAACCTGGGGCCCCAGAAGTCGAGGTCGAAATCGGGCCAGATGCGCCGCGCGACCGAGCGCTGGCCGGAAATGTTCACCACGGTTTTGTGCGTCTCGCGATAGACCCGGACGACCGGCGTTTCGCGATTGAAAGGTGTTTTCTCTGCGCTTCGCAGGACGCCGACGCATCCGATCGACAACAGCACGCCGGCCAGAGGCAACCACCGCGAATCATTCATATCAATCCAGACCTCCATCGAGAACCTGTCGGTCGAACTTCCGTCTTGGCAACGGCCTCGCTGGTCCTTTGTGATCCAGCGGGGCGGACCGTCGATCCATTATACCTCGGGCGGGTTTTCAGGCGAGAAGGACAAGAGGGGCCAAGAGGGATCGCGAACCGGGATGGGTAAGGATGAGCGAGGCACGATGGGACCGCAAGCCGGCCTTATCGTCTGCGAGACAAACGGTCGTCCGGCCTTCTGCCCCGCGGTTTGTAGTTGCCTTGACGGACTTCCTTGATCGCGAATTTCCCGGATCTGCCCTTGGGCCGAAAACTGCGCTTCCCGGTGCCTTTGCCTCTCTTAAGCACAATCAGCGCATTGCGACAGATATCGGCCGTGGCTTTGTTGCGATGGCTCATGCCCTCGACCAGGATCTGTTCGGCCCTCGTTCGCATTCTGCCCCGCATCTTTCTCAGACCGTAAGTTGCGGCGCCCTTGGTTCTTCGCGACGAATTGCTGAACAACGCCTCTTCCAGAATCTCCAGTCCGTCCTCCTGCATCCAGGACAGGTTGAAGGCGCTCTGGCGCACCGTGGAAACATTCGAGCAATATAACTGCTCGCGCAATTTCGCCAGAAGCTTCACGGACGCTTCGTCCTTTTCTCTGCCTGACGGCGTTCTTTTCTCCAGCTTCATGTAGCCACCTCCCTGTATCTATCGGCGCGTGCGCTCACACTGCCAAAGTCAGTCATAGACCAGCCCCCCTGGAGAGAAGAAAACTTGCGATCTCCGGATTTCGCTGTTCCACGAGCGCACAGACATACCGCCGACGAACCACCGGTTCATGATGGACCCCCAATCATTCCGTGCTCGGACGTCAGCATCCTTGCCTATCCTCCCGCGAAAACCCGTTACGTAGCGACTTTGTTGATCTCACCCCGGGGCCCCGACAGCCGGTTGCTGCCCGTGTTTTCATCCATTTTTTCGTCTGCGACCGAACCGCAAACGCCGACGCGGGCAACCCTTGGTCTTTGAGGCAAACTGTCGGGTCATAACAAAGTCCGTTCTCCAACCTGCAAGGTGGACTTCCTGCCGGCGCCGCGCAACGGACGCCATACCCAAGATTATTGTCACAGCAGCAACGAAGGCTGTCAAACTATTTTTTTGCGCAGGTTTTTCGTCCTGTCCGGCACTGGGCCCAAACGGCGGCCACCGGGTGGCGAAATTCTCATTTTCGTGTAACAAATCGAGATTGGCAAGCGTCTGGTACAATAGTAAAGGGGTATCGGTGTAAGTTGAGCAGGAGAACGGAATTGGTGGTGTCGCAGGAGCAAGAGGTGCCGAAACGCCGGCTTGCCGGTCGTGGCTTGGAAACGTGAGAGTGGTGTCGGGGCCAGCCAGGGAAGAACAGGCAAAGTGCAGAGGGGATGCGCGTCTTGCCCATCCTTTGGCATACTTGACGTAAGCTCTTGTTTTTGGTAGATTTGGGCAGGGGAGGGTGCCCACTTTGAGGTAGAAGAATTGGGAATGAACGTGCGCAGCAGTGATGGCAGGAAAAAGAGGCTGGGTGAGGTGCTTTGCGAAAAGCAATACCTCGACGAAGCCGGTCTGGGCGTGGCTTTGGCCGAACAGAAGGTAAAGCACCGACGATTGGGGCAGATCCTCCTTGAATTGGGCTATATCACACAGGCCCAGTTGAACGAAGCACTGGCCCTGCAGGCGGGGATCGAGCGAATCGACCTGACCGAGCTGTCGGTCAGCGGCGAGACGATCGGTCTGGTGCCGGCGGACCTGGTGAGCAAATACAACATTCTGCCCTTGTGGCGGGAGGACGGGCGTCTGGCGGTGGCCATGACGGATCCCTTCCAGGCGCAGGTGATGGAGGACCTTCGGCTCGTTACCGGCTGCCTCATCCATCGCTACTACGCCGATCCTGCGCAACTGGAAAACGCCGTCTTGCGATTCTACGGCAGCAACGTGGCGCGCATGTTGGATGATCTGGCGCCCGCAGAGCAGCGTGGCGATGAGGAACTGGGCAACGGAGATTTCTCGCCGGCCCAGCTCCACGAGCTGGCCCGCGAGCCTTCTCTCGTGAACCTGGTGAACCTGATCATCCTGGAAGCCATCGAAGACCGCGCCAGCGATATCCACATCGAGCCGTTCGAGCATGAGGTCCGGATCAAATACCGGGTCGACGGCATTCTCGTGGAGAAAACGCCGTCCTCGAAGCGCTTGCAGGCCGCCATCGTCTCGCGAATCAAGATCATGGCCAATATGAACATCGCCGAACGCTTCGTTCCTCAGGACGGCCACATCGAATTCATGGGCAATAACGGCAAGATCGACATCCGTGTCTCGACGGTGCCCACCGTTTTTGGCGAGGCCGTCGAGCTTCGCTTGCTCGACCGAACCGCCTCTCTCATCAGCCTGGGCGACCTGGGTATGAATGCCCAGATGTTCGAGGGCTTCTCCAGGTGCCTGGGGAAAACGCACGGAATCGTCCTCGTGACCGGCCCGACGGGCTCGGGCAAGACCACCACGCTGTACGCGGCGCTAAAGGAGATCTACTCGCCGGCTGTCAAGATGATCACCATCGAAGATCCCGTGGAGTATCAGCTCGACGGGATTAACCAGATGCCGGTGAATCCGAAGCGGGGGCTGACGTTCGCCACCGGTCTGCGGCATATTCTACGGCACGACCCGGACATTATCATGGTCGGCGAGATTCGGGACAAGGAAACGGCGGACATCGCCATCCGAGCCGCCTTGACGGGGCACATGGTCTTTTCGACGCTGCACACGAACGACGCGGCCGGCGCGGTCACCCGGCTGATCGACATGGGGGTGGAACCTTTCCTGCTGGCCAGTTCCCTTGAAGGGATCCTGGCCCAGCGTCTCGTACGCAAGATCTGCCCCCAATGCAAAGAGCCCTACGAGCCTGATGAGAGCCTGCTGAAAAACCTGAACGGTTCGCACACGTTTGAAGACGGTGTGACCTTCTACCACGGAGCCGGGTGTGCCGAGTGCAACCAGACCGGCATGAGCGGCCGGACCGGTATCTTCGAGCTGCTCCGCGTCACCGGCAGGCTGCGCGAGCTGATTGCCGGTCGGTCCACCACCGAGCAGATCATCCGGGAGGCGCCGCCGGATCACGTCAACATGGTCCATGACGGCATCGCCAAAGTGGTGCAGGGCCGCACGACACCCGAAGAAGTCTTCCGGGTCGCCAAGAGCATCAGTGAGGATGATTGATCGCAGCCTCATTGTCGTGCGATGAGTTTCCTCGCCGAAGGGATGGATCAGAAGTCATCTGGAGTGTACGTTGGGACAGTTTTCCTATAAGGCAGTGGATCGGACGGGAGGGCATGTTACGGGCGTGGTTGACGCCACGGACCGCAGGAGCGCCGTGGCCTCACTGGTCGAGCGCGGCCATTTTGTCACAGATATGGTCGAGCAGGGCCGGGACAAACGAGCCGCGTCCCAGCGGCTCCGGTTGCCGGGCCTGGGCGGCGGACGCGTCGGGAGCAAGGACATTCTGGCGATAACAACGCAACTGAGCACGGCCGTGCGAGCGGGCCTGCCCCTGCTGGGCTGCCTCAAGTTGATCGGAAAGCAACAGCACAAGCCGGCTGTACGGGCACTGATGGAAAACCTCGTCAACTCCGTCAGCTCCGGTGCGTCACTTTCGGAGGCCATGAGTGAGCACGAGCGAGTTTTCAGCCCGCTCTATATCTCGATGATTCGCGTCGGAGAGACCGGCGGCATTCTCGAACAGACCAGCACGCAATTGGCGGCCATGCTGAATCGGGAAGAAAAGATCAAGACGAATATGAAGAATGCGTCGGCCTACCCGCTTTTCGTTCTGGCGATCGGTTTGATTTCCGCCGTGGTGATCGTCGCGGGGATCCTGCCGAAGATTCTCGCCACGGTCGACGTCGGAGCGGCTGCGATGCCTCTGCCTACAAGGATTCTCATGGGGTTGAGCGATTTCATCCGCACGCTTTTTACCCACGTGGCCGGCTGGGTCGTTCTGGTCACAGCGGTGGCCAGCTTGGCGGCGCTGGTCAAATGGGCGCGCACGGCGGGCCGGCTGTCCTGGGACCGCTTCAAACTGCGAATTCCCATTCTTGGCTCCGTGCTGCGCACGATTGCGGTCGGACGTTTCGCCCGAACGCTCGGGGCCCTGACCCAGGGCGGTGTGACCATTCTCGAGGCGCTGGCGGTCGTGCGCGACACGCTGGGCAATGAGGCGCTGGGTCTTGAAATCGACGAAGTGGCCGAAAAGGTCAAACGCGGAGACTCCCTGGCATCGCCGCTGGAAGAGTCAGGCTATTTCCCGCCGCTGCTGGTGCAAATCGTCGCGGTGGGCGAGCAGACGGGCAAGCTGGACGAGCTTCTGTTGAACGCGGCGGAGACGTTCGACAACGAGGCGGACGCGGCCATCAGCCGGTTTATGTCGATCTTTCCGGCGGTCTTGATTCTGGTATTGGCCGTAATCATCGCGTTCATTATCGCTGCGGCGCTGCTGCCCATTGTCGCAATGTCACTGGGGGCCGGCACCCTTTAAGAACGCAGAAAACGAATCGACGGAAAACGCATCGGGTTATCGAATGGTTGTCACTACGTGAGGTAGACACATGAGAGAGACGAAGCTGAAGAGAAAGGGTTTTACGCTGGTCGAGCTGCTGGTGGTGGTCTTGATCATATCGATGCTCGCGGCGGTTCTGGCCCCGCGCATGTTCAAGGGATTGGGCAAGGCCAAGGCGGACATCGCGAAGGCCAAGATGACGATCATCGAGGATTCGCTGGCTCGTTTCCAGTACGACTGCGGCCGGCTGCCCGATGAGGCCGACGGCGGGCTGGACGCCCTGATCGTGGCCCCTCCCGACCTGGAAGAGAAATGGAACGGGCGGTATCTCAAGCCCAGCCAGCTTCTCGACCCCTGGGGCAATCCCTACATCTACATTCCCGAGGGCCAGATCAACCCGGGCAGTTTCGACCTGATCAGCTATGGAGGCGACGGCCAGGAAGGCGGGGAAAACGACAATGCAGACATCTTCAACGATTAAGTGAAGGCAAGCCGGACCATGCAGCGGATTGGCCGTCCATACAGATCCACAGCCGCAGCCGGCGGTTTTACGCTGTCGGAGCTTCTGCTGGTGATCGCGATCATCAGTGTCGTCGCCGGCCTGAGCGGGGGGCTCTACGTAAAAACGTACGAAAAGCTCCTGGTCGAGAAAGCGGCCCAACAGTTTCTGTTGACGGCCCGGTACGCCCGCATCGTGGCGGTGGAAAAGCAGACGCCGTATGAGCTGGAATTGGACATGGAAAACCAGGGCTTTGTTCTGACGACGACCCAGTGGAACGAGCAGACCGGTCAGACCGAGAAGATTCTGGTCCGCAACTACTACTGCCGGCCCGTTGCCTTCGAAGGAGATGTGCAGTTCGAGAACGTGCAGATGACCGAGACGACGCACGATCCCGAAGAGGGCCTGCGGATTGTGTTTAAGCCGAACGGCTCGGCCGAGCCCGCAGTCGTTCAGATCGGCAATGGCACGCACCATTACACGGTTGCGATCGCGGCCGCTACGGGCAAGGTCACGCTCTATGCCGGCACCGTCAGCGAAAGCAAGCCCACGACGATAGATTTGGACGCCCTATGAACCAGGCACCCGGAAAAAGCAGAGAAGGCTTCAATCTCATTGAGACCATGGTGGCCAGCATCATTCTCTCCGGCGCCGTTCTGACCGTGGGGGCCATCAGCACGAATGCGTTGACCGATACGCGTTTGAACCGCCACTACGAGGTGGCGGCTTCGGTGATCGAGAGGCAGTTGACGCTGATCGATTACACCGGCATCGACGAGTTCATTGAAAGCGATCAGACAGAGGGGTTCTTCGAAGAAGCCGAGCCCGGCTACCGATGGGAAGTGACCACCGAGTACCAGGGAACCGACAACCTGTACCTGGTGACCATGACGGTGACCTGGATGGAACGAAACCGGCCCTACGATCTTACCGTCCAGACGATGCTCAACGGAACGGGGATCGTGAGCATGGCCGAACCTCAGGAGATGGCGGAACCGACAGAATGACGACGGTCCGAAACAAGGGGTTTACGTTAGCCGAGGTCCTGGTGGCCTCCACGATCAGCGCGTTCATCGCGATAGTGGGCGTCGGCGCGCTCAGGGCTGTGTCGGACAGCGCCCAGATCGTCCATCATGCCAGCGAGACGGTAGGTGAGGTGCGTTTTGCCGCACGGATGCTGGCGGGCGATTTAGCGAATCTGTACCGGGATGCGAACGCAAAGAACATGAGATTGATAGGCGTCTCGCAGGGTTCGGCCACGGGCGAGCCACCCTCTATCACTTTCTACGTTGTGGGGCGGGCCAAAGCCCGGGCCGCACAGCCGGAGGGCGACGTCTACGAGGTCGAGTACATCCTGGGCCAGAGAGAGCAGGAGGATAACGACGCGGCGGACGCCGAGGGCGATAGCACGGTTCTTTTCCGCCGCTTGTGGCCCAATCCGGACGAGGAGCGGGAGCCGGGCGGCGTCCTGACCGTGATCGCCGAGGACATCGCCATTTTTCAGATACGTTTTTTCGACGGGGAGCAATGGGCTGAAGAATGGCCCGAGGAAATGGAATCGATTCCCGATCTGGTCGAAGTGACATTGGGAACGCTGCCACAAGGGCGGCGCGAGCCGGTCATTGAGACGTTCGTCGTCAACTGCGTTCGTCTGGCGGGGCAATCGGCTGCGACCGCCTCGGAAGGAGGGACGGACGAAGGCGGGGGCCAGGAGGAGGGGTCGGGCAGCGAGTCGGGCGGTTCGAATACGCCCGGTCCAAGTAGTCCGGGTGGGCTTAATGCAAGATAAAATCGAAAACAGGATGGGTGCGGCACAATAGGCATGAACGCACGAAAAGATATAAACAGAGGTCTGGCCCTGGTGGCCGTACTGTGGATGGTTGTCGTGATGACCGCCATTGTCGCGGTCATGAGCCAGACCAGCCGGCTGAACATGAAGATGGCCACGGCCGCTGGGGACGAGCTGCGCTGCAAATGGGCCTGCCGCGCCGGCACCGAAAACGCCATGGCACTTCTTGCCGAAGACCTGCGCGACAGCGATGCGCTCGACGATCTCTGGAGTGACAACGACGAGGACTTCAACGACGTGCCGTTGGAGCGGTGCGTGTATTCCGTGCGGGTCCAGGACGAGGCCGGCAAGCTCAACGTCAACACCGCGACGAAGGACCAGCTCATGGCCCTTCCCTACATGGAGGAAGACATCGCCGAGGCCATTCTCGACTGGCGCGACAAGAACGATGATTTGCGCGCCGAGGGGGCCGAGGGAGGCTATTACGAGAACGTGGAATATCCGTACAGCATTCGCAACGGACCGATGCGCACGATTCGCGAGCTGCTCTGCGTCAAGGGAGTGACCGAAGAGCTGCTGTACGGGGAGGACACGAACCTCAACGGCCAGCTCGACTACAACGAGATGGACGGAGACCTCAGTCCGCCCGCCGACAACGGCGACGATTATCTCGACGAGGGCTGGATCGCCTATCTGACCTGCTACTCGTTCGAGACGGATACCGATGCTGAGGGCAACAAGCGGGTCAATATCAACCAGGCCAACGAGCGGCAACTGGAGAGGCAGTTGGGCATCAGTAACTCGCAGGCCCGCTGGATCGTACAGAATCGGGGCAAGGGCTACAAAAGCACGGCGGACCTGATTACGAACAAGAGTCCCGAGACGTCACAGGGCAGCTCGGGCGGCCAGAAGAACGGTCAGCCTCTGGACCTCCAGACGTTCTCGCAGGTTGCCGATCGCATCACGGTCGGAGGCGGCAAGAAGGTGCCCGGCAAGATCAACATCAACACGGCTCCGCGGGAAGTGCTGACCGTGCTGTTCGGCGGAGACGAGCAGGCCGAGCAGGTCGCCTACGCCATAATCACCGAGCGAACCAGTCTCGTGGGGGGATTTACGAGCACTGGCGATCTCATGAACGTCAAGTCAGTGGACACCGCCAAGTTTAAACAGGTCGCCGATCAGATCACGGTCCGCTCCAACGTCTACACGATTCGCTGCTATGCGACCGCCGATCTGAGCGGGGCGCGTCTGATGACCGAGTGCGTTGTGGATCGATCCGAGACTCCGTGCAAGATTCTCTATTGGTACCAGGGAGCAAATTACTGATGAGTGAGGGCGCAAAAACGTTGCATACCGCGATCGCGGCAGCGAGGGACGACACCGACTTCAAGGCCGTCAAGCTGCGAAAGGCGGGCGGTCGAATGGAGGTTCTCTGGACGCAGCGCATGCCCGAGGACGACGGGTCCTGGGGCACGTTTACCACGCAGTGCGGATTCAGCGGGGAAATCGGTGCGCAGAAGAAGGCCCGGGACAAGCACACGGCCTCGGTCGTGGGGCTCGATTCGACGGCGGTGGCGTTTTACCGGCTCACGACGCCGGCCGTGGCGAAAGAGGAAACCGAAGCGATCGTGCGGATGCAGGCCGAATCCGTCCTGCCGTTGCAGCCCGAGCAGATTGCGGTGGCCTGGCGGACGATGCCTTCGACGAACGGCGAGGTCGATATCACCCTGGCGGCGGCGCGGAAAGACCACCTTTTCGCATTTGCCCGGAGCATCCGCAATTTTGGGTCGCCTGACGTCTACCTCTCGTGTGAGGGTGCGGTCAAGGCCTGGCAGAGATTGTTCACCGAGGTGGAGTCGGAGGCCGTTCTCATCAGCGTCGGCCGGCGCGACACGCAGGTCTGTCTCATTCGCTCCGGTCTCGTCGCTCATGCGGCCGTATTCCCCACGGGGCTGCAAGATCTTACGGCCACAGATGAGCAGGGCGTGGTCTCTGAGCCGACCGAGCTTGTGGAGCGGTTCACCCAGGACGCACTGTCGGCAATCGA
>Ga0272441_10005297_pt1 | contig 22575 bp, 16 predicted proteins | sample SSMProp6N_FD_193582 | JGI IMG/M metagenome (GOLD analysis project Ga0272441, IMG submission 193582) | Marine sediment archaeal communities from Little Sippewissett salt marsh, Falmouth, MA, United States - SSM-Prop-6N | ecosystem: Environmental > Aquatic > Marine > Wetlands > Sediment ... | reverse complement strand
AGTATCGCTTCGTACACCAGTTCAGGTGTTAGCGCATCCCTCGCCATCTCGATTTCCGCCTTTTCAGTGAAAAGGACTCGCCGGGAAATGACCAAACGCTTTATTCGAATAAGAATATCCATAGATTCCTTTAGAATATTCTACAGTATATCTTCGACTAAATCAAGCTTTGGGCAATCACATAGGATTGCCCCTGCAAATATTATATAAAATCTATTGCTCCAGTCCAGAAAACGGTTTTTTAAGTAGCCACCGAGAATTAGTCAATCATTCATCGTAAATTTTGGATAACGAAATTTTTTGTATTCTCGGTTCTATAAAGAAGTTACGCAGGTCTCCTTTACATACAATATTGGGATGTGGGCGATACCACTGCGTTTAGCGGCTAATCCCAAGTGTTAGCCCATTGGGAATATGGTGGATAACATCAAGAAATACACACCTCGGCATGCTCTCCAACTTTTTCGCCTCACCAATCCCGCCATGTTTCAGTGCGCAAGGTGTACTCGAGCCAAGAAATCTAGGCGCTATGCACTCTCAGACAAGCATCCGGGCTATAAGCTCTGCAATAGATGCTATGGACGTCTTGTTTCCATGCTCGACGTTGAAAACATTGCATTACCAAATGCTAAGAAAACAGATCTTCTCGCCGATCTTCTTCTGAGTAGTTTCTCAAATGCTCAGAAGCAAGAAGCAGAGAGACTTTACCGATTATCCGAGAAACGCACGAAATACTTGGACCAGAAATCTGTGACGTTCATTGCTACAGTTCTTGCTTTACGTGACATACTCGACACAAAGACTTACTTGGACTGGTCATCTGCAATAATCGGCTTCTGCAAGGCCGTCGAAAATGAGGTTGTACTCCGCCTTCTGAAGCCATTGGTCGATAAGACTGGTAGTAATGTCCCAGATGTGGAACGACGCGACAAGGATATTGGTAGAATTGCACGGTTCTGCCAGAAACCTACTGCCAAACCTCCAGAACTCGGTAATGTATTCTACTTTCTGCAGACTTCTACCAACAGCAAACGTCGCCGAAAGACCTACCGAGTTTTCACGCCCTCGCGGATATCGTGGCTGACCTGCCACAAGATCGCTGGCTTGTAGAAGCGGATGGTCTTGAATCTGAGTTGCGGACACTCACGAAGCGGTTCCGCAACAGGGCCGTGCTGCTTGCGACGCCGACGATACGAAGAGCTGCGAAGGAAAACTCTTATCCATTCTTGTCAAATTCTTGTACTTTTTTCGTTTAACCTATTCCATTCGGTAAACTCGACTCCGGCGGTAGCTGAACATCCTCTACACAGGGCCATTGCTCGACAATCTTCTGGTAGTCCAAAGGATCAGAGCCGGACGGCAGAATGACGTTGAAATAACGCAGCATATCCGCCTCGTCTTTACTTAGCGACTTTCGGGCAGCCTTCGCCAGTTGTGGGATACGATACTCCACACGACTCCGCGGCGGCAGGTCGGCTTTCGTCTCGACACGCTGGCCCTGCCCGGAGACAAATTCACTCTTCTCTTCGTCAAAGCGCCATCCGTCTCTGATCCGAACGACCAAATGAGGTCTTGTTTTTATACGTCTTTTGGATTCCGGTCCCATTGATGCAAACACGAGTATCTCCGTTTTTGTTATACCATGGCCAATGCCTTAAGCAGGTTCGGCTGAGGACCAATGCGCTCACTGAGCGGCCGTGGCCCGGCGACCTGGGGCGTTCCCGTCTTGATCAGGAGGGCACGCAGCTTCTTCGGCAAGAGCGGCTTGTTGTACTTGGCTAAGGCCCGGCTTTGAATGCAGGCGGCCGCACCGGTCACAATGGGCGAAGCGCTGGACGTCCCGGAAAACCGCAGCGTGTACCAGCGGTTTTCGTCCGGGCCTCCCTGAGCGTCGCCATAGCCGCACGAGGTCACATGCCATCCCCACGCCTGAACGTTTACGATCCTTCCGTAGTTGGAGAACCAGATGCGAGAGCGAGGATTGCCAATCCATTCGTACCGGTTAAACCCGTAATCCGGGCCGAAATAGTCGAAGTGATTGGTGGGGGGGATGCCGGCCCCGACGACGATCGCGCCGTAATCCTTTTGCAGTCCGCTGTTGTTATAGATTGGCAGATTAAAATTCTCATTGCCGTTGCCGGCCGCTTCGACGACCGTTATGCCTTTATCGACCGCGGCGCGAATGGCCGAGGCGATGTCGCCCCAGTACTGCAACGCAATGTATTTACCCGTCAGAGGGCTGCGGGCCTGCAACTCGATGAGAATGATATCTCCCTTTTTCAATTTTGCGGTGGCGTTCACGATTGCGGCGGCTGGATTATCGATGCCTCCGACGATGAACGACTGAACGAAGCCGCGCGCACGATGGCTGATGCCGACGGTTCCGAATCGGTTGGGTTGGCTGAGCATTTCACCCAATACGGCGGTTCCGTGATTTCTCCACCCGAGGTTATTAATCAGTGTGCCGCCAATATGCCTGATCCGAGGAAGGTCCTCATGAGTGAAGTTCCAGTTTCCTTCGATGTCGCAGATGGTCACCCCTCTTCCATGGGCGCGAAATTTGGCCCAGGCTTGCATCGCGGCGATCCCGTTAGGAGCACTATGCAGGTAGCCTTGAGAGGGCTCAAAGTTACGGCTTGCTGTACTGGTCCCCGTCGCCGCGCCGGCCGGGGTAAGTTCCGGGGGCAGGACGGCTTTCCAGACGGCCTTGGATTTATTGAGGTGTTTGACCAACGAATCGGCGTCTTTGACGGCACGCGGTGTGATCCGTATGAAGCCCGCCTGGGCGAACTCAGCCGTAACTTTCTGCTTGAGGGTGCTCGGCGCCTCCGTACTGTGTTTGCGAATTTGACGTGTGTGCATACCAAAATGAGATTCAATACGCTTGACGTGAAACTTGCTGAGGATTTGGTTAAGTTCCTTGAAGGTCTTTTCGACGGTAGCCGGACCGGCGAATCCGGTGGATTCATAGGCAATCCGGCTATCATGACGCAATTCAGCGATCACATATTTAGGCAATTTGCGTGGCCGAATCTTCGGGCTCACAAAACCGGCACTCTCAATTTCTACGCTTTTTTTTCGCCTTTTCCTAACCATAATAAACACTCCTTTCTTAGTTTAGCCGGGCCCTGAACGCAAAGCCCTCCACGTTTCAAAAACGTCGAACACTAAATTTCGAAATAACCCGCTCCTTAGAATCTACAACGCTTCGATGGGTGATTCCACTAAATTCCAAAAAAAATCTTGGGGTGGAAAAAAATTCCGTACACCAAAAGCGTGAGCCGTTGACGGCCGGTACAGGAGTCGATTCGCGGAGGATTGGAGGGAATATCTCCGACTTCTCTTTTTGAAGGCATCTAAGTTTTGCGAGTGTGTATCGTTAGACGATCCGAGGATTGGGGTGAGGGGAACGGGAGGCTGGCAAGGTAGCCTATCATGACGCAGGAGAGGATGCCGATGGCGCCGTATAAGAGAAAGTGGACGTCGGTGTGGCGCTGGACGTAATAAAGGATGGCCGTGCTGGAGATGATGCCGACGATCGCGCCGAAGGCGTTGGCCCGGCGGGTGAAGATGCCCAGTGCGAAAACGCCGCCCAGGCCGCCGCCTAACAGGCCCAACAGGGCAAGGAACAGGTCCCAGAGCGATTTGATGGGGTAAGTGGCCATCAAAAGGGCGCCGGCGGTGCCGACGATACCGAGGGCGACGGTGATAATGCGGGCGAGTAAAAGCCGGGTGCGGTCGGGTGAGTTCGGGCGGAAGCGGTGATAGAAATCCGTAACAAAGACCGTTGCCATGCTGTTCATACTGCTGTCGAGGCTGGACATCGCCGCGGCGAAGACAGCGGCCAGGACGATGCCCGCCACGCCGACGGGCAGTTCCTGGACAACAAACCACGGGAGAATGGCATCGGTATCGAGCGTCGGATTGAGGCTGCCCGGCTGCGTTTTGTAGAAGGCGTATAACGCGGTTCCGAGGAAGAAGAAGATGAAGGCCGCCGGGAAGGTCAAGGCGGCGTTCGTCCAGATCGCGTTGGCCGCCTGTTTTTCCGTCGGGGTGGTCAGGTAGCGCTGGATCACCGTCTGGTCGGCGGAATAGGGTACGAGATTCGAGAGGAAGTTGCCGATGACGACAACCCAGACGGCGGCGACGGTGTAGTCCCACGTCAGGTTCACGGTCTTGAATTTATGGGCTTGCTGGCCCAGATCGATGATCCCCAGGAAACCGCCGTCCACTCTGAAGACGATGATCGCGATGCAGAGCAGCGCGCCGCCCATCAGGACGAAGACCTGGATCACGTCGGTCCAGATGACCGCTTCGATGCCGCCCATGACGGTGTAGATCGTGCAGAAGATGCCCATGACCAGGATGCAGGTATAGACGTTGAAATCCGTGACGGTGGCCAGGGCGATGGCGGGCAGGTACAGAACGATGCCCATCCGACCGAGTTGCATCAGGCAAAACGCCACACCGCCGAGCAGGCGCAGCACCACATTGAAGCGTTTTTCCAGATATTCGTAGGCGGTGACGATGTTGAGCCGCCTGAAGAACGGAAGGTAGAAGAAGACGATAAACGGAGCCACCATGATGATCGTGGCCTGGTTGAGGATATAAATCCAATTCGTGGCGTACACCTTCGCCGGCGCCGCCATGAAAGTGATGGCGCTGAGTTGCGTGCCGAAGATGCTGATACCCGCGGCCCACCAGCGCACGCGCTGACCGCCGAGGAAGAAATCGTGCGTTCCTTTCTCCCGCTTGGAGAAATAAAAACCGACGCCGAGGATGAGCAGCAGATAGATGCCCCAGGTCGCGTAGTCCAGGCGGCTGAATCCCGAGCGAATCTCACCGAACGAGCCGGCGAGAATCTTTGGCGAGCGAGTGCCGGGCCGGATTTCTCCTGAAGGTACGACAATCGTGTCGCGCCATTTTACCGTCGTCGCGGTGACATGCCCCGCGGATAAGCTGCCCACTTTCGTCCAGGTATCGGTGATTGTATGATAGGCCAGAATATCTTTGCTGAATCCCGGATGCTTGTCGGCCAGTTCCATCGTTCGATCAGCGTTAGTGCCGTCGTCTCCGCCGAGGATCAGGATGTGGGTCTGGCCTGCGGGGATCGCCGGCGTCGGCGCGGCGGTGACGGGGACGGGGACATCGGCGATTTTCTTCCATTGTTCCGTGGTTCGACTGTCCGGCGTGAATCGATACGCATCGGTCAGATAATTTCGCTTAACGTTCCCGTTTTCATCCGTGAGCAGCTCGCACCCGCTAAAGAGAAAAAACGACCCGTCCTGAACGGCGGCTATCGGCAGAATCCGCGCCGGCCCGGGCCAGGGATCCAGCTCGGTCCACTCCAGAGCATCTTGGGACAGGTCCAAAGCCCGGAAAGTCGCCATAGCCTGGCGCGCCTCCGGCGACTCTTGCCCGCCCGCGACGTAAATCGTCGTACCCAAAATTGCCGCGGCGGCGTTGAAGCATGGCTTCGGCAGGGCCGGCAGGGCTTCTCTTTCTATCTGGCCGTTCGTCCACGTCAGCAGAAACACATCGGCATAGCTCTCGTTGGCATCGCACCCCCCGATGCAGACCAGGCCGTCCGGCGTGCTGACCGAAGCCCCATAGGCCAAAGGACGGGGTAGTGACGCCGGTTGTTGCCACGCTCCCTCCGGCGTGGGAAGGACATAAACCTCGTCCCACCAGACTTTTTTGGCGGCTGGATTCATTTGCCCGTTTTTGAATAGCGGTTCGGGGAAGTTAGCGCCGCCGGCAACAATCAGCGCTTCTCCACTCACGCCGGCGAACGCCCCGGCGACGCCCAGCGCATTAGGCAAGTCCGGCAACTCTTGCCAACGGAGGATTTGAGTTCCCGTATCGTCGGCTCGTGCCGTTACAGACGCCACGGCAAGGATGACCAGCAAGATCAGAGGATGGCGTTTCATTTATCTCTCCAGCAAAAAGAGGCGGTGTGCGATGCACACCCTGCTAAGGATCAATCGCCGGGTTCTTTTTTGGGTAAGGCCCAGTCAAAGAAACCAATGTTGTCGAGATCTTTCTTCAGCGATTCGATTTCGTTCGAGGTCAGTGTTTCGAGCGGCAACCGGTTCGGGCCGCAATCCAGGTCGAGCAGTTTCATCATAGCCTTAAAAGCCGGAAGGCCGCGATACCGATAGCAAATACGAATCATTTCGATGGCCAAGGTGTGGCGTTTGCGCGCTTCGTCAAGATCGCCCTGCTCGAAGGCGGCGATGACTTTTCGGTAGAGCGGCCCGGCGACGTTATACGTTGTGCCGATCGCCCCTTTCGCGCCGACGGCCAGGGCCGCCAGTAACATTTCGTCCCGACCGAACAAGACGTTGAACCGGCGATTGTCAAGCTGCAAGCATGTTTGGTATTCCTCGATCGCGGAGTGCGTGTACTTGATCCCCGCCAGGCTGGGCAGACGCCGGCCGCCTTCGCGAAGGAACTCGACCATGTCAAAGCTCATCCCCGTCAGGGAAGGAATGTGATAATAGAAGAGCGGCAAGCTTGGTGCGGCGTCGGCGAGGCGGGCGAGACAATCGATCAAGGTTTTCAACGATCCGAACTTGTAGCACAACGGCGGCATGACCGAGATCGCATCGGCTCCGACGGACGCGGCGTGAGAGGCCAGGTCGCGCGCTTCGGTCAGACTATTGTGGCCGATCTGAACGATAGCGGTCAATCTTCCCGCGGTCGCTTTGACGTACGCGTCTGCGACGGCCCGGCGTTCTTCACTCGACAGCGACGGTCCTTCGCCCGTGGCGCCGCAAATATACAGGCCGCTAATGCCCGCTCCGATCAGATAATCGACGATAGAGGGGATTTGGCTTAGGTTGAGCGAGCTATCCTCTTGCATCGGTGTAAACGCGGCTGCGAAAAGCCCGGTGTAACGCGTTTCTGAGTTCACTAACGTTCCTTTCTTTTTCTCTTTTGTTCATTTGACAGTAATGTGTGACACAGGTACAAGGCGCGGGGTACGTGAAAACAGCCTTTCCATTTACCGCCCTTGAGTTGGAGGAGCCTTTCGCCCCGACGATTCAGATAACCGAACCACTCGCCGTAAGCCGGATCGGGATAATGGTTCCAGGTATAGTCGTGAACCGTCTCGAACCATTGCCGGCATTCCTCGCGGCCCGTCGAGCGGTAGGCCATCGCCAGCGCAACGAGCGCCTCCAGATGCACCCACCAGAGCTTCTGGTCCCACTCGAGCTGCTGAGGTGGTTTTGCGTGGACGTCCAGGAAGTAGAATATTCCGCCGTATTCGGTGTCCCAGGCGAAATCGAGAATCGTGAGGATCACATCGACGGTCTTGTCGATGAGCTCCCGGTCGTCCCGGCGGCGCGCGATGTCCATGATAAACCACATCGCTTCGATGCCGTGGCCCGGATTGATCAGCCGGCCCTCGAAACAATCGGGATGGGAGCCGTCCGGCGAGATAGTCTCGAACAGGAGGTTTCGCTCGGTGTCGAGGAAGCCGGTCATCACTTCGTCCACGCATGTTTGCACGATTTGATTCAACTCTCGTTCTTCGAGTAAGTCTCCCATCTCAAGCGACAAATTCGCTAAGATCATGGGTAAATTCAGCGACTTGAGCGGCCGGGTGCCGGGGACGATTTTAGAGTACTTGCCTTTAGGATTGTCTTTCCGCCGGAGGATGTTCCGATAGGTGCTCAAAGCAATCTCTCTCGCCTGTGGATCGCCGCCGGCAAGCCCGTACTGACTGAAAGCCATCGCGGCGAAACAATCGCTAAAGATATTATAAGGTTGGACGAGCGGCTCGCCCTGGCGATTGAGCGAGAAATACCAGTTTCCCGCTTCGTCTCTGCCGTGCCGACTGAGAAAATCGGCGCCGTGTTTGGCGAGATCGAGCCACCGGGGCTTTTGTTCGTAACGATTGTAAAGCATCGAGAAGGTCCAGACCTGGCGGGCCTGAAGCCAGATGAATTTGTCCGTATCGTAAACGTGGCCCTCGCGGTCCAGGCAGGTGAAATAGCCCCCGTGCTCGCGATCAATAGAGTGCTTTTCCCAAAAAGGAATCACATTCTCGAACAACTCTTGCTTATAGAGCGGTGCATATTTTTCCATACCTGTCATACAGGTGGGATCATACCATAAGCTCCAAGTCGGGACAAGCTTGAGAAGAAGATCGTCGATACGATCAGATAGCCGTTTCCAAATGATATGAGCTTCGCGGCAAAAGGGGGGGCTGGCGATCCGGTAAAAATATTGGGGCTTGCTGAGGACAGTTGTAGCGGATAGGCTATATGACAAGAAAGGGAATTTTGAGGATGGGAGTAAGCGCCTGAGTCTGTTGGGCGACAAAAAGCTTAGAGCGATGCGTCAGTGGAGTAAAAAAACCGTTCGTTCTATTTGTCTGTTGGTCGTAATGGCCGTTACGATCTCGCTCTTTCAGATGGTCGTCTTGCCCCACGCCATCCAGCGGTTGATTCTATCCCGGCTTGCAGAGATCGGACTGCCGGAAGCGACTTTGGATGTGCGAAGTTGTTCATGGCGCAGCGCCGAATTAATCGACGTTGAATTGGGCAATCAGCCATGTGCGGGCATCGGGGCGATGACTGTAGAGTATTCCCTTACGTCATTATGGCGCGGCAGGGTATCCAAAGTCTTCGTGACCGGCGGACGGCTTGCTCTGCGCATAAGAGACGGAAAAGTTGAGTTTGGTGAATTGGCCCAAATCACATTCAGGGGCGGAGAGCAAAAGGAACGAGCTCCATTCGATACGATCGAGCTGCGTGCCTCCGTCTTGTCCATCGAGTGGCCGCAGAAACACATTTGCATTCCTTGCGAAGGCACGATTCGTGATAACGGGGCGGGTTGGATCGTCCATGATCTTCGACTGAACTTCCAGAATACGCCTCTACGACTCAAAGCAACTCTCTACACTCGGGGCGAGACTCTGGCGTTTTCATTGGATAAGCAGGATATCGATCTGCGAACCTTGGTAGCTTCTTTACCCGTTGAAGTTGTTTCTATCCCGCCCAGATTAGCGGGAACAATGAGTCTTGACTTGCGTGGAGAAATCTCGACGACCGGTTCGGGCGGATGGTTAAAAGGTTCGCTGAGCGATACGTGGTTCAAAACAGCCATAGGGGATTTCCCGCTTGATGCAGAAGGAGTGGCCGGCGAGTTTGACATTCAACTGGAAAACCTGTCTGAGTTAGAGAGCATCATGGGGACATTGAGGGCTGATGTGGTGGAATTGGCCGAGGTTCAGGCATCCGATGTAAAACTGGACTTGAAGAATCTTTCAGATGCACTTGTTGTTTCAGGGGAGGCTCGGGGAAAGAAATGGCATCTTCAAAGCTTCACCGCCACATTCCCGGATATGTGGCGTTCGGGCGGCACTCGGAGGAATCGGGCGGATGTAACCTGGGCGTTCGAGGGGATTGTCCCTGAGCCGATAGCACAAACGCTCGATACTTATGGTATTAATATCTCCGGACTTGATACAATAAACGCCGACGGAATCTTTTCAGCATCCCTCTCGAAGAAGCCGGATCTTGACCTCGACCGGATCCGCATGACCCTCTCGCGCGGTACTGTGAGTTTCAGGCGGAGCGGCGTTGTGTTGCAAGGTATCTCAGGCATCATCGAGTTCAAAGGTAATTACAGTCGTGATGAAGCTCGGTTTCAGTTGCTCTCGGATACGACGTTGGATATCGAAAACGCTCGTCTGGGTGGCGTCACGGTCGGTCAAACCCGTGTGGACTTCAAAGCGATTGACGATCGAGATATCGTGAAGGTGGTCTTTCACGAAAACGGCGCAAGCGCATATCTCAATCTTGAAGCAGGGACCGAGAGCCTAAACGTCCGAACCACAAAGAATACGCATTTGACGGAGCTTCATGGAATCCGGCTCTCACTTGATGCCGCATTTTCTCCAAAGCTCAAGCAGGCAAGTGGCTTACTCTCCGTGGATAGGCTAAGATACTATCCCGGTTACCATGGATTTTCTCTGGATCTGCGAGAGGCCGGACTAAATATTGCTTCCAAACCTGGCGATGACGGGGGAACGGTTCTGGAAGGTACCATGAACCTGGTGGCTGCGGCCTTGTTGAACGACACATCGGACGTTCTTTTTGCCACAGAGGTTCAGGAAATCGAGCCGATCACCGGAACGTTCGACCCGGCCCAACGGAGCGGAGCCTTTCGGTCGGACTATATAGACGACAGCGGAGCGACATTGCATCTCCAGGGTGCTTTGGATCTCAGTCAAAAACAGCCTTCGACGTCGATAACGGCTGTCTGCGAGGGACTTCATCTGGAGACCGAGCACCCGGTTGTTAGAATGCTGGCTGCCTCAACGGGTATTGTTTTCAGCGGCGACTTGTCTTGGGAAGCGGATCTCCGCTGGAGGCAAGGACATTTTGCACCAAGGATAAAGGGATTCTTTACCAACGCATCCGTTTCGAGCGAGATTCACAAGGCGAAGGCAGAGGGGATAAATGGCTCTATCGTGTTGACGCACCTCTCTCCATTTGGGACGCCGGGCGGTCAGACGCTGACGATTCAGAGACTCACGCTCGGTCAGGCGGAATTTGCCGATGGATATATTACCTTCCGGCTTGATACGGACCCTGCGGCGGTTTTCATTGAACGCACAGAATGGGAGTGGATGAAGGGGCGCCTGTACACACAGGCCGTTCGTATCGATCCGAACCGACCCAGGGTGGATTTCAAACTGTATGCAGAACGGCTGGCTCTGCGTGAACTGCTCGACATGGCTTTTGGGGAAGGTGCGACAGGCCGCGGAGAGCTATACGGCATGATCCCTGTGAGCATCTCACTGTCCCAGTTCGCCGATTTGAGATTAGGCGAGGGATTCCTTCATTGCACTTCCCGGGAAGGATGGTGGAAGCTTGCAGACAAGACGCCCGAACGCCCCGCCTGGCAAGCGATCGAAAAACAATTGAAGCGAGTGTCTGAGGGAGGCAGGCAAGCTACCAGCTCGGAACTGCTATTGCAAGCATTGCTTGATTTTGAGTTTGATCGATTCAAGATCGATTTCCTGACAGAACAGACGGGACTCACGGCTCGAATTGTTACAAAGGGGCGTAGTCGGAATAAGCTGGCCCCTCATGAATTCGAGCGAATAACGATTAATATCCCCCATTTTGACGAGAATCTAAGACAGATGCTGGCTATTAAATCAGCTATTGATGTCAACTTGAATCGCGCGACGAAGGAAGTCCGGCAATAAAGAACTCCATCTTGACATTTGGCCCCGTATTGATCAATATAGAGTATGACGTCAGTATGTTACCGGCCAGTGAATTTCATGGATTTAATTCTACGAGGTGTATCATGTGTAATATACGATTTATTTCCATTTTACTTCTTGTGTTTATCCACGGCTGTGGACCGCATAAGGTCGAAGTGCAGCCGATCAAAGTGGAGCCTGTCGAATTGACCCTGGATATCAACGTTAAAGTCCAACAAGACCAAATCGAAAAGGCCGCGTCGGAATTGTCCCCAGTCATCGGCAAGCCCGCACCGGACTTCGCACTGGTCGATCAAAACAACCGACCCGTGACCCTCAGCCACTACAGGGGTCAATGGGTGGTTCTTTACTTCTACCCCAAGGATGACACTCCCGGATGTACGGTTGAGGCGAAAGACTTCACGGCTCTGTTGCCCCAATTCGGGCAGTATAACGCCCAGGTTTTCGGTGTGAGTCCGGATTCCGTCGAGTCTCATTGTGACTTCATCGAGACGCATGGGCTTGCATTAAAGCTTCTGAGCGATCCGGATCATAGAGTCATGGAACTCTATGGAGCCTGGGTAAGAGGTTCGCTGGGGGACTTGACATACGGTCGAGTGATTCGCACGACGATGATCGTGGATCCTAAAGGTGTGATTCAACACTACTGGCCGGAAGTGATTGCTCAGGGACATGCCGAGCGCGTTCTGAACACACTTGCGGAGTTGCAAATCAATGACAGAAGTTGAGAGCTATAGACGACGCAATATAACCGAGGCCTATGATAGATGAAGCGTTTCTGGCGGCAGGTTGTGCTTAGGCTGAAGGATTTCCTGATCTATTCTAACGTGCTATGAGGACCAATCCGTTTGGCAAGAATGCATGGGTCATACTGAAATAGCGTTCTCCCAAAGTGTATTCCGCTGAGGTGGAAAAGGAGTGTACAATGAAAGAAAAGACCCTTTTCTGGGATGTGGATACGCAGTTCGACTTTATGCAGCCGGAAGGCAAGCTTTATGTCCCCGGCGCCGAGACGATTATTCCCAATGTTAGTGACGTTCGCCGGTTCGCGCTCGAAGGCGGTTATTCCATGGTCGCCGATATCGACTGGCACAGTGACGACAACACCGAGATTTCCGACGAACCCGATTTCAAGGAGACCTTTCCGCCACACTGCATGGCGGGTGAGCCGGGCAGCGAGAGGGTCGGCTTTCTGGGGGACGTACCGATCGTGACGATTCCCATGGATGAGATGGATAGCAACGCGATTCGCGCGATGCTTCGTGACGGGCCATTTCATATTGTGATAAGAAAGAACAGCCTTGATGTTTTTGACAATCCCAATACGAACAAACTCGTGAAGCTGATCGAGCCTAAAAAGGTGATCGTTTTTGGCGTCGCTCTTGATTTTTGCGTGTATTACGTCGTGCAGGGATTATGTCAATTTCCGGATATTCGGATTTGCGTTTTGAAGGACGCGGTCAAGGGCCTTGAGGTCCGGCCGGAGCAGGAGATTTTTGACGAGTTCGAGCGGATGGGAGTGGAGATGACAGAATTAACCGCGCTCGAGAAGGAATTCAGATGTGGCTGATGAAAGAGACGCCGTCGCTCTTCACGGATTTCTATGAATTGACGATGGCCCAGATCTATTTCAAAAAGCAGATAACGAGAGAAGCCTGTTTTGAGGTCTCCGTGCGGCGACTGCCCGAACATTGGGGCTTTTTCGTCATGGCGGGTTTGGGTGAGGTGGCGTCTTATCTGCGTGCGTTTCGATTCTCCCAATCCGATATCGGTTATCTGCGTTCCACGGGACAATTTTCAGATGATTTCCTTGCATACCTCACGTCGTTTCGGCCGGATGTGAAGATTCGCGCTTTGCCGGAAGGAACCGCGTTCTTTCCCGCTGAGCCGATTCTTGAAGTGGCCGGTCCGCTCATCGACGCCCAGTTGCTGGAAAGCTACATCCTTAATATCCTCGGCTTTTCGATCATCCAGGCGACGCTTGCTGCGAGGATATCCATTGCGGCTCAAAGTGCGGCCGTAGTGGATTTCGGCCTTCGACGCTGCCAGGGCCCCGTTGCCGCCCTGCGGTCGGCCAGAGGCGCTCAGATGGCGGGTCTCCCGGCGACCAGCAACGTCTTCGCGGCCAACGTATTGAATTATACGCCCTCCGGAACGATGGCCCATTCGTTTGTCCACGTGCACGAATCGCAACGGCAGGCCTTTCGTCATTTCGCTGAGACGTACGGCGAAGGTTCTATTCTGCTGGTCGATACGTACGATTCCGTCGAAGGAATCAAAGACGCGGCCGACGTCGCCGGGGAACTCTACGACGACAAGCATCTCAAGCTGCGAGGTATTCGGATCGACAGCGGCGATCTGCTCGAACTGAGCCGTTTCGCCCGCCGGTATTTCGATGAGCGGAGTCTTTCTTTCCTGAAGATTTTCGTCAGCGGGGACCTCGATGAGTTCAAAATCGATGACCTGTTACGACGGGGCGCGCCCATCGACGGCTTCGGCGTCGGAACGCGCTTCGCGGTCTCCCGCTTTGCGCCTGCCATTGAGATTGTGTATAAGCTCGTCCAATACGGTGACAGGGGCGTATCCAAAAATTCGCCCGGCAAACAAACCCGTCCCGGCCGAAAATCAGTTACCCGGATAAAAAATGCATATTACACGAGGGACGTCGTTCGATCTTTCCAAATTCAAATGAATGATGTGTTGAAACCGTTTGAATCGGCCGAAGACATGCAAACGATCCAACAAAGGCTGATAGGCGAATTATCTCTGCTGGAGGATTCGGTCAAAGCGATCAGGAATCCCGCGACGTATCCCGTTGAATTCCGAGACGACTCGGATGAATAGCAACCCAAACGTCGGCCCATGAAAACAGGGATTTACTTTTCCTCTTCCTGTTGCTCTTTTTGCTCCTCTTCGGTGTCGCTTTCAGGCTCGATTTTCTTGTCCCTTTTCTTGTCCTTTTTCTTCTTCGTTTCCGCTTTTGTTTTCGCCTCGTCCGGCTTCTCCGTTTCCAGGTTAATCATTCCCATGGCCGCACCCAGCTTCACGAGATCAATGACGTTGTCAACGCCCAGCTTTCGCATCAAGTGAGCGCGATGCACCTCGATCGTCCTGGTGGAACGGTTCAGTGAATTGGCGATGTCCCGGTTGCTTTTGCCCTGGATGATCAGTTTTAATATATGGGCTTCGGCCCGGGTCAATAGTTGGCCTAAACGGGCGTTTCCCGGAACACCGTGCTGCAATATCGACTTGACCTTCCTGATGAAGGTCTCCTTGGCCAGAGGTTTCTCAATGAAGTCCACGGCGCCGCCTTTAATGGCCTTCACGGCCGTCGGGACGTCACCATAGCCGGTAATCACCAGAACCGGCACCCACGGGGCGAGCTGCTTGACCTCCGCCAACAATTCGATGCCGTCCTTCTCCGGCATTCTCAAATCGGTGATAAGCAAGTCGCAATTCACCGAGCGCAATTGAGCGAGACATTCACTCGGAGAGTCGAAACACTCGACGTCGAAACCGGAGCCCTCGAGTGTTTCCTTGACAACTTCGCGTATCTTCTCCTCGTCATCGAGGAAGAAAATATATCGTTTTTCACTTTGAGCCATCGTTATCCAATCGGAGCTTCGGTGCTTCAACCTTCAGGAACCAACAAGCCATGTCAACGAACGCCACCGCCCCGTAAAGAGTGCTTGTCCCAAACTGTTTTTACTCACCCTTTGACTGATACCGATCCTTTATCATAAATCACGAGAAAACTCCATTCCATCATGTTTTTAGAGTTATGTCCATTGTGGTGACTACGTATTTTCCTTGATATGATCTTCAAGATGCCCATTATCATTTAAAAGCCTATCGAAGCACTATTCTTTGGCTTTCATAGGATGTCTAATAAGGTAATGTCCGTAGCCGCAACGGTTTAGCTGTTCTTTTTTCGTTACTCCGGGAAGGTTTTTGATCCCTTCACGTTCCCGATTGGCTTTGTTTTGCAAATTTTCCTTTTTGGGAGTATTTGTTTCGGATTTTCAGCCTGTGGCCCGCAAATTGGCTTTGTTTTTCAAAATCATGCCTCTGTTTAGGATTCAGGAATTAGAGTTTCGGATTTCCCGGCGATGGCCGGTGATTGGCTTTGTTTTGACAAACAAGTTCTGAAATTCCCCGGCAAAATACAAATTATTGACATGGTTTTTGATGGTTTTTGTAAATTTCTGTAAATTTTTGTGCATTTTCGAGAAATTGTCGGCACGGATTAACATGGATTTATTCTTTGTTTTTAAAATCATGTCTTTGTTTAGAATTTCGAATTTAGAGCTTCGGATTTCCGGCCGGAGGCCGGTATTGGGTTTGTTTTTCAAAAGGCCTGACGGGATAACGGGATGAACTGGATTGTTCATAAGTCTTCGGTCTGAAGTCTTGAGTCTGTTGTCTTAGGTCTGTCTCCTGACTCCTGTGTCCTGTATTCTATTCTCATGTTAGTTATACATTATACTATATTGCAAGCCAAGAATCAAGTCCATTTTATATATCTAACATAATATTCTGGTGAGGTAGCATACTCAGGCTCCAACCTGAGTATGTCGAAGGCTTGATCGAACTCGTCGATCATAGCATCTCTATATTACTTTTGCTTCTCTGGCGGGGCGAGCTGTTTCAGTTCTTCGAACCAGTTTTGGATACAGATCAATTTGCGTCCAGGCGTTTCGTCACTGATCTTTTTGTTCACGGGAAATCGGCCATCCCTGGATACATCAGAGACCGGCCCGTAGACTCCGGTCTCAAAGTTCAGATCTGCAAATAGAAACAGACGCTCAGGCGGACCCACAGGCGTATTCGGGTCCGATCCAATTTGAACGGCCATCATCCCTTCACCGTCTTTGTAATATAATTCGGATGCATCGCGTGACCAGATGGGCAGCCTGCCACCCCCGCTCGAGACCGGAAATATATGTCCAAGATCGGGGTAGGTCATTAGGTACACTTCATTCACACCGGACTCATCGGACACATAGGCCAGCCAGCGTCCATCAGGCGAGAACCTCGGATTGGACTCATTAGGCTTTGTGCTGCGCAGAGGTCGTGGTGTGCGCTCACCCTCCACCGGAAGAATCCAAAGATCATTCGCCGAATTGGGATCCGGCCGTACCAGACAAACCAGATTCTTTCCATCCGGTGACCACGATCCGGGCCACAAAAAGGAGCCCGCGAAGGGTTCACTGGCCAGTAGTTCCGGAGGATCGCTGCCGCCTACAGTCTTGCAATACACGCCGTTCCCCTGAGCCCTTTTGGACCAGAAAGCAATCTTCGACCCATCCGGAGACCACTGGGGATAATAGCTGTGACCTTCTGTCGTCAGATGGTATTGTTCACCACGGGCTACATCAAATAGGTGTATTTGAGGGGCGAATCCTTTGGGGGCTCTAAGCGTTAACGCGATTTGCCGCTCGTCAGGCGACAGGCGAACGGTCCCAAATAACGGTAGGGCAGGAACGACTAAGGACTGGGATTGGCCCTGACGGTCCACCCAGATAACTTCCTCTTTGCTTGGTGTCGATTCCAGGACATAGACAACGGTACCCTTCCAGGAAACCGCAATCTGGGGCGTACTGTAGTCCCAGTCAAATTCAACATCGGCGATCAAAGAGACAACAGGCCCCGTGACCTTGCGTCGTTTGATATCAAACGAAATTCCCATGAGGACGTTGTCTCTCACAAAAATGAGGTGCCCTGACCTCAGAAACTTCCCGTATACGGCATCCTTAAGCACGATTTCGTGCTTGCCGGTGCCCGGGGAAAATACCTCGATATGCGAGCCGCCGTGAAGAAGGCGCCGGGTGTAAAGGATCGCATTGCTGCCAGGCAAGACCTGTGGGTAACGGATCCCTTTGAACTCGATATCCGGTGGCAATAAGCTTTCCAAGGTCCCTCCATTGTCTGATATTCGATGCAGACCACGTTTACCACCGAAGGCGCTAAAGACGATGGTGTCATCCTCAGCCCAGCTTCCAAACGCTGAGCCACTCCACGGTACGTCTTTGATCAGTATCAAAGGCTCCCCTCCGGTAAGGGCGACCTTTTTCAATTGCTTTTTCTCATTCGTGAAGAAACCCACCCACTGGCCATCGGGTGAGAAGAACGGATTGCGGGCGTTCTCCGTTCCGGGGATGGGTTTGATCTCCAGCTCATTGAGGGACCGCACATAGAGCTGACGGACTCCATTATCTCCTCGACCGACATAAACAAGGCGGGATCCGTCCGGCGATATAGCCAGAGAACAAGCCGGAGTGGTATTTAACAAAAGTGGTTTGTCTTTCGGCAAAGGGATCGAAAGCCGTGAGACAACCGGTGGTTCTGGAGGACCGGGCCGGGCAAGACTCATGAGAATTGCACTGGCAATGAGCACCCCGGTCATCAAACACACCAAAGCGACGAGAATGACGTTGCGCCGGAACAATCGAGGGGCCGCAGTCGTCTCGCCCGGCAATGCAAACGCTTCTAAAGTGCCCGACTGTGTTTCGCTGATCTCGATTCGCGCATCCGCGATATCGTGAAGGCGATGTGTAGGGTCCTTTTCCAGACATCGACGCAACAGCACTCGAATGTTCGCCGGCGTACTCTCCGGCAACGCTTGCCAATCGGGCTCTGTTTGCAGGATGTTGGCTACTGTATCGGAAGCCGTTTCCCCTTTGAACAGGACTTTGTTGGCCAACATCTCATACAGCACGCAGCCAAACGACCAGATGTCGCTTCGCTTATCGATGGGCTGGCCGCGGGCCTGTTCGGGGCTCATGTAAGCCGGCGTGCCGACGACCCGGCCGGGCTCGGTGGCGGTGACATCACCTTTGATATTCTCGCTTGAAGCCGTCTTGGCCAAGCCGAAGTCTAGGACTTTGATTTGGCCTTCGGGTGTGATCTTGATATTGCCCGGCTTGAGGTCTCGATGAACGACGCCCTTTTTGTGAGCGGCTGAAACGGCCTCGGCGATTTGCTTCCCGATGGAGAGCGTCTCGTCAAATGTGAGCGGCTCGCGAGCGATGCGTTCGGCAAGCGTTTCGCCCGGGATAAGTTCGAGGACCAGATAGCCGGAACTGTCGTCCGGCTCAATAATATCGTGGATGACGCCGATATTCGGATGATTCAAAGACGCCAAGAGCTGAGCCTCCCGCCTGAACCGTGTCTGGGCGGTTGCGTTGCCCGCCAGGGCAGCCGGGATGCTCTTGATGGCCACGGAGCGCTTGAGCTTGGTGTCGTGGGCGAGATAAACGACGCCCATGCCTCCTTTGCCGATCATCTTCTCAATCTCGAAGGTCCCGATGGTCCGGCCGGCAAGATCAGGCTCGATCGCTACCTCCTCAAAGTCGCTTTCATCGGCCTGGGCAAGCGTATCGAACAGGGCGTCGATCTTGTGCATGTCCTGTAGGCTCTCTTTAATCTGATGCTCCAGGTCGGGGTATAGCTTTGCGAATGCGTCGATGTTGGGTGTTTCACCTCGCAACTGTGCCTCGACAAACTGCTGGACCGCCTCTTTGATGATGCCTTCGTTATTTTTGTCTGCTGATTCCGCCATCAGATCCTCTTGAAAGCAACCGTTAGCTCCGCCATCGCGCGCGACACGAGTTTCCGTACCGCTTCGTCGCTTTTACCCAATCTTTGGCCCATTTCATTGTAGGATAGCCCGTCGATCTTCGTCAGGATAATGACTTGCCTGTATTCGGGTTTCAACTCATCAATCGCCTTCTCAAGCCGGGCCAGTTCATCCCTTTTCGACATGATGACACTCGGCGTGGTAACGTCCACAGGTGCGGGTATTCCGGTATATCCGCCTCCGGTCGTTGGCCTGTGTTCGTTCAGCCGAACGTCTTTACGAATATCGCGTTTGTCGGCGTGCAGTTTCCTCAGATTGCCCCGAAGCTCGTTTTCCGCTATCTTCGAGAGCCACCGGACGAAGTCCCCTTCGTTTTTGTACGTGAAGCTTTCTAATCCGCCCAGGGCATGGACGAGCGTATCCTGGACGATGTCCATCGATTCGAGCTTCGAGCGAAGCTCTTTACTCATGCGAAAGCGCACCATCCACCGTACACGCTCGGCGTAAACCCGATAGAGGTGGTTGAGGGCCGATGGATCACCCGCCTTCGCCAGCGCGACTAATTCCTGCGTTTTTTGGCTGCACGTACGCATTAACCTCTTCTAAACTCCACAAATCAAAGCCTTTACACACATTATATCAATTCGTGAAGAAAAATTCAATTAATTACGTCCGGTCTGCGGATTTTTGGCATTTATTAAAGTAGGCTAACGCATTCGAAAAGCCGGCTTTCTAACAAAAAAATGTAACGACCGAAGCTGCACGCCGTGTGCGGCTCGAACACTCACACGCTTTGAAAGGGTAGTATGATGAAAAAGACCGTTCCACTGGATTCCCGCAAAGCGGGGGCCCTGGTACTAATTTTAACGCTGATTCCGGTCGTAGAGGTTGCGAGAGCAGACTACATCTTCGGGGAGCCTACGAACCTTGGGCCGACGGTCAACACTTCATCGGGTGAAGGTGGTGGGGGCGGTTTGAGCATCTCGGCCGACGGCTTGTCACTATATTTTGACTCCAATCGGTCCGGCGGTCACGGAGGCGCCGACCTATGGGTAACAACACGGGCAACGACAAACGATGACTGGATCGCACCAGTCAATCTTGATTCAGTTGTGAACAGTTCCTCCCAAGACAATAGCCCGAGTATTTCAGCGGACGGCCTTTCGCTCTATTTTAGCTCCAATCGATCGGGCGCAGTAGGGGGTAGCGGATGGAGCGCTATGGACCTGTGGGTAGCTACACGAGAAACGATAGCCCATGATTGGGAGACACCATCAAATCTTGGACCAGTCGTCAATTCTTCAGATGCGGACTACATGTCGTACATTTCAGTGGACGGCCTGTCGCTCTATTTCAGTTCTGCCCGGCCCGACGGTTTAGGTAAACGCGACCTATGGATGACAACAAGGGCAACAACAAATGACGATTGGAGTGAGCCTGTTAATCTTGGGCCGACTATAAACACTCCTTATAACGAACGTCGTATGTGGATTTCGTCGGATGGTTTGATGCTTTTGTTCCAGTCCGACCGGCCGAGAGGTACCGGATATGCCGAAATATATATGACGACCCGGGCAACGACAAACGACGACTGGACCGAACCGGTCAAACTGGGTCCACCTGTAAACAAAACTTCAGATATTAGTCCAATCGTATCAACTAATGGATGTACACTTTACTTTAGTTCCTATAATAGAGATGGTGGGTACGGTGTTTGGGATCTATGGCAAGCACCTATCACTCCTATCGTTGATCTTAACAACGATGGCATTGTCGATGCTGCCGACATGTGCATCATGATCGACCACTGGGGAACGGACCAGCCCTTATGTGATATTGGCCCGATGCCCTGGGGCGACGGTATCGTCGATGTCCAGGACCTGATCGTTCTGGCCGAGCATTTATTCGAGGAAATTCCCACTCATTAAATAAATGGCATAATAGAAGCAGGAAAATATTAAAAAACCCAAGTTTTGAAAGGACAGTAAGATGAAAAAAATAATCGTATTGATTTTAACGTTGCTCCTAATCGTGGAGGTTGCACAAGCGGACTACACCATCGGTACCGCAACTAATATGGGTTCGCCTGTCAACAGTGCGGCTGGGGAAGGTGAGCCGTACATTACGATCGACGGCCTGGAGTTGTATTTTGTCTCCCTCCGGTCCGGCGGGTATGGCGAGGCCGACATATGGGTGGCAACGCGAACAACGAAAGACGATGACTGGGGGATTCCGGTCAATTTGGGGTCGGGGGTCAACGGTTCAGCCTGGGATTCTGGGCCGGCCATCTCGGCCGACGGCCTGTCGCTCTTCTTCACCTCCATGCGGCCCGGCGGTCATGGCGATCAAGACATCTATATGACGACGCGGCCAACGAAAGACGATCCGTGGGGCACGTCGGTCAATCTTGGTGCGCCTGTGAACACATCATCCCAAGACGGTGAGCCGTACATCTCGGCCGACGGTCTGGAGTTGTATTTTGTCTCCGCTCGGCCAGGTGGGTATGGCAACGGCGACATGTATGTGACGACGCGGTCAGCCAAAGACGACCCGTGGGGTACTCCAGTGAACCTTGGGCCCATCGTCAACACGTTGGGATGGGAGGGTTCACCGCACTTATCGTCCGATGGTCGGACGATCTTCCATTATGGCTTCAATCGGCCGGGTCACCCAGATAATACCGACATTTGGATGACGACACGATCAACAGAAAATGACGACTGGGCGAATTCTGTCAAACTGGGCTCGGAAGTAAACGGCTCAGCTGCCGACACTTCTCCGTGTATTTCACATGATGGCTCGGTCTTATACTTCCAGTCTTGGCGCTCCGGTAATACCGGCCTATGGCAAGTATCCATCGATCCGGTCGTTGACCTCAATGCCGATGGCATTGTAGATTCTGCCGACATGGTCATCATGGTGGACCACTGGGGCACGGATGACTCTTTATGCGATATCGGCCCGATGCCCTGGGGAGACGGCATCGTCGATGTCCAGGATCTGATTGTCCTTGCCGAGCATCTATTTGAGGAAGTCCCATAGGCTCAATAGGCCACGTGTCGAGGGCGTCTCGCCCTCGAATCGCGGGCAAGATGCCCGCGACACAAAATGGACGTCCAATATCGTAAAAGGGCTGGTAGCCTCAGTGCTCTCAGCCCTTATTTTCGTCATTTGAAGAAGGAGCGGTGGCTTCAAGGTAGATGGCGGAGATGGGTTTGTGGGTGACGAGATGTGGGGGGATTTTGAGCAGGTTTAAAGCGTTTTGTATAGCCGGGCCGGCTACGTGAGGGTCTTTGCCTTCGAACTCAATTTCGGCGGTCCAGCCGATGCCCCGGATGTATTCAACGGCCGTGTTGAAGTGGTGGTCCCGGATTTCCCATAGGCGGGCCTTTTCCTTTCGTAAGGCGAACCAGAATTCGAAGCCGAGGTCGTCGAGCAGCGTCCGGCACAAATCGATCGGGCCGGAGAATAGGGACTGTTTGCCTTCGGGATAGAGGGACCGTTTGAACTTCAGGCCATCTATCGTCATGATTTCGAGCCTGGCGAAGCAAATCGTGGTCGGTCTCGGCGGGTCCACCCACTCGCGGATTCGCAGGCTTTTCTCGACGGGATCCCAGGGCGTCCCGGCCGGCTTGTAATAGTGGTCGGTGAAGTCGTAAGGCAAGGCGACTCTCGCGCCTAAGCCGGCGAGCGTCGCTTCGAAGGCGTCGATATCCTCGATCCTGAACCGGACTTCACATTCGTA
>Ga0272441_10005296_pt1 | contig 22579 bp, 18 predicted proteins | sample SSMProp6N_FD_193582 | JGI IMG/M metagenome (GOLD analysis project Ga0272441, IMG submission 193582) | Marine sediment archaeal communities from Little Sippewissett salt marsh, Falmouth, MA, United States - SSM-Prop-6N | ecosystem: Environmental > Aquatic > Marine > Wetlands > Sediment ... | reverse complement strand
GCGGCTATTAGGTATTTTTGAATGGGTGCCGAAACCTATAAGGGATTGGATCTATGATTTTGTAGCAAAAAACAGGTATGGCTGGTTTGGGAAACAAAATGAATGCATGATCCCTACCCCCGAACTTAAAGCAAAATTTCTGGATTAGATTATTTCAGATTATTTAAAATAAAATCCAGAGTAGCATTGTTGCTTCGATTCTCTGAAAAAGCTAGATTATTAAAGCTAATAGGCTGAGCCAGTCCTAAATTCTGCAAGTATTTAATCTGATCCATATTGTTTAATGCTACTTTTCCGGTAAGTAGAAGATCCATAGATTTATCACTTTTATAGCGTCTATAGATTTTTTTTAACCCACTTAAGTATAACCTGTCTTTGGTAAATCCACCCCCTCTGTGGGCTCTTAATGTTATAGAAAAGGCATCATTTCTATTGAGTTTGTATTGATTATGTATTAAATCAAAAGTGTCGGCAAAAGAATACCCTTTAATTAAACTATCTGAAGCTAAAACTCTATACGCTAATTCTTTGAGCCTTTTAATTGTAAGCGCACCACTCATATATTCACTAAATACAGCAAGCCCTTCCTGTGTTTCCACATTTTTGGGGAATCCGTTGGAAAATATTTTTAACGGTTGAAGTGAAGCATTAAACGTAGTGACCAGGTGTACTCCAATTTCATGATTGGCCAATGTTAGGAGTTGGTTTTGGCTAAATCTCGCATTGCGTTTTATAAGTAATGTTTTGGTAGCATTGCTTACCATCGCATCAGCTGCTATATGTGTTGCGTATTTAATATTTACAGGAAATTCATAGGATTCAGCAAAATCCTCAAAATAGGCCTTGGCTTCTTCGGTAGAGAAGACTTTTTCCATATCTACACTTGCCGGTTCATCATTAAAATGTAATATGAATTTTGCATTTTGGACATCCTTCTCTGTAGGGGTTCCATATATATTAAGCGAGTTGTAATAAAACTCTTTACCCTTGCCAATAGTTTTGATGCATTGCACCATATTGGCATAATAATATATTATTTCGGTATATAAATTCTTTAATTCTGTATCCTGAATACGCTCCAATCTTTGCGAATAAAATAGACGATGAAGCTTATAAGGATCAAACTTTAATTTTGGGTACTTAAATTCAGGATCTTCTGCATATTTCGAAGCAAAAAACTTATGTTTTTCCTTTTCGATATTTAATGGATTTACATAGCTGAGAAGCTCAATGCTCCTTATCAACCGATCCAGGTTGTCATCAACTTCCAACAAATTAGGATATTTGTACTGAATTGCCAGGCGATGGTCTTCTGTAATCATAAATCTTTTTCGTGAAATTCTTTAGCCTGCAAAGATACTAATACTTTTAATTGCAATTCCACAGCTCGCACCACTTCAGGATAAATAATGGCTGAAAGCTCATCGCAATACACCTTTGCGATTTCTGTCGCTAAAACGAGGGTATTACTAAAAGTGGTTGTAATATATTTCAGAAAAAACCCATTTCCCTGAAAGGTGTCGTTAATTTTGCAGTCTGATTTTATATTATTCGGTAATTTCATTTCTCCCAGCTTTTGTTGCCAATCTGTAACTATACTACCAAAGCGGGAGTTATCAATGTTACTGGTTCCAAGGTTCCAGGTAGGTACTTCCCTATCCCAGCGTTTCCAGTTATAACTATGCATATCAAAAACGATGGTCTTACCATATTTTTTTTCAATTTGATATACAAGTGCGTGAACAACACTATAGAAAGATGCATGCTTATGCATACTAAGCTCATATTCTTCTTCAGGTAATGGTGTTTTCCATAACTGCTTTCCCCAGGCATCTGAATAAATAGCTCCATCAGGAGGTCGATTAAGATCATATTCAAATCTGCTATCACAAGCCGTTAGCACAATGGGATGTGAGGCTACCATTTGACTTGTACAGGGATCTTCTTCATACCATCGTTCATATTCTGTATGAATGCAATTATCCCAAAGTGATTTTCTGAACTGATGCCCATCGTGCACAGCAGCGCATATGTATGGGGCGTATTCACTAATCTTTAAAGTAAAGGAATAATCTTCTGAAACTGCCTCAAACGGTATTTCAGATTCAATATTTGAGATAATATCAGCAACTGAAAGTTTAAGCATTCTCAACCTCATTTCGCAATCTGGAACGCCTGTTGAACGCCTGTAATTTATCCACCACCTTGCTTTCTATAAAGTCTATTATCTTGGTCTGAATTTTTGTTTTATAGACCTTATTCATATAGGTTATCCCACCGGGGGACATTACATTCACCTCAACTAATTTACCTCCTATTACATCGATCCCCACAAAATATAACCCATCCTTTACAAGTTTGGGCCCTATTTGTTTACAAAGGGCTTTTTCTTGTTTTGTAAGTATGTGCTTGGCAACTGAACCCCCTGCTGAAACATTGGAGCGATGATCATCAGAACCCGGAATTCGCCTCATTGCGCCAATAGGCTCTCCATTTAAAATCAGAATTCTTACATCACCCTGATCTGCCCCTTCAATATATTCCTGAAGAATAACATAATTGGATGAACCATCGGAACTGGTAACATAAAAATCCAAAAGGGACTTTATATTTGACATTGCTGATTTTTCAATCAAAATAACTCCTGATCCGCCAAAGCCGTTTAATGGTTTTAAGATCATTTTATCGGCTTTAGATTCTTTAATCTGTTTTACCAGATAATTCTTATTCTTGGAAACATGGGTAACTGGAATTATATTGCTATGGCTATCACCAAAAGCCGCTGTGTACAGTTTGTTATTCGCTTCTCTTAAACCCTGCAGGGAATTCACAATAAACACATCATCCTTTACAGAATCTAAAAAATTCAACATAATAGGGTCCAGTGGCGGATTGGCTCTCATGAAAATAACGTCAAAACCGGCAAGCGGAAGCATTTCTTCCCTAATTTCTGCCTGCTTATAAAAAGACCTAAGACTAGCGGGCACTTTATCCATTCTGCCTATAACAGTGCAAAAGGCATTTGTAACACTATTCCGAATGGTGAGATTAGCGGGTGTGCACAAGGCTACACCGTGGTTTCGTTTAACGCATTCGTGAATTAAAGCCAGGCTTGTATCATTCTCAGGATCAATCTCCTCCCAGGGATACATAAGAAAACAAATGTTCATTGGTATTGTATTAAATTTATTTTACTTCTTCATAAAATTCGTCCCAATCCTCTATATGGGGTTTACCTAATTTACCAACAGACTTTGCAACAACCATAGCAACGGTTGCATCTCCGGTAACATTTATAATAGTCCTGCACATATCCAAAGGCCGGTCTACTGCAAAAATAAGTGCCAGACCAATTGCCAGCTTATCTGATGGAAAACCAATAGATTCTAAAACAATGACCAGCATTACCATACCAGCTCCAGGTACAGCGGCAGAGCCAATTGACGCAAGTAATGCGGTAAGAACAATTGTCAATTGTCCTCCAAGCGTAAGATGAAAATCAAGAGCCTGAGCGATAAAAACCGCCGCAACACCCTGGTATAAACTTGTACCATCCATATTAATGGTAGCCCCAACAGGGAGTACAAAACTAGACACTTCTTTGTCTACGCCAATATGCTCTTCTACCCTTTCCATAGTCACAGGTAATGTAGCGGCACTAGAGCTTGTGGAAAAAGCCAATAGTTGGGCCGGACTAATCTCCTTTAAAAACCAGAAGGGATTCTTCTTCGTATACGTAGCCACCACTATGCTATAAAAAACAATCATTAAAAATAGTCCCAAAACTACTACTCCTGCATATTTTAATAAAGCCAGTAATAGATCCGGGTCGCCGGAAGAAACAACAACATTAGCCAATAATGCAAAAACTGCCACAGGAGCCGTAAGCATTATTAAATCTACCATTTTCAGCACAACATCATTTAGTGAATCAAAAAACTTCTTTAGTGGTTTAGACCTTTTTTCACCTATTAACAACATGGATATACCCAAGAAAATAGTGAAAAATATTACTTGAAGCATTAGGCTGTTATCGCTTAGTGCACCAAATGCATTATCGGGCACCATATCTTCCAAAAACTGTAATGGGCCAACTTGTTTTTGCCTGGAAGCTGCTTCAAGTTTTGAGGTTACACCACTATCTGAAGCATAGGTCTCTGTTAATTTAGTAATTGTTTCTTCTGAAATGCCTTCGCCTGGTTCTAAAATATTAACCAAAACCAGACCGATAGTAATGGCAATTATTGTAGTGCATATGTATATGGCTATTGTTCGAAGCCCAATATTTCTAAATTTTGAAATATCCTTTAAATCAGAAATTCCCTTGACCAAAGATGCTAGAATAAGAGGGATTGCAATTAGTTTAAGGAGTTTAACGAATATGGTCCCAAAAGGATTGATCCAATCCTGTACGAAACCACGACCCCATTCAATATAGGTCATTGCGAAGCCGAAAAGAAGGCCAAGAATCATCCCTATCAGGATTTGCCAATGCAATTCCAGTTTCTTCATATAAAAAGTTTAGTTTAGAAAGATAGTATTTTGATGGGAAAACCCCTAAAAAAGCAAGTTTATAATTTGATGGTCCTGTTTAGCAGAGTGAAATCTGCAAGTACTAATGCCGCCATTGCTTCTACGATTGGCACCGCTCTTGGTACTACGCAGGGGTCATGCCTACCTTTACCCTGAGTTTTGACCATGTTTCCATCTTTATCAAGAGTTTCATAAGACTGAATGACAGTAGCAACCGGTTTAAAAGCCACGTTGAAATAAATGTCCATACCATTGCTTATCCCGCCCTGTATACCACCGCTGTTATTGGTAATTGTACTGCCATCAGCTTTAAATTGATCATTATGAACACTTCCTTTCATTTTAACACCTTCAAAACCACTGCCATACTCAAATCCTTTAACTGCGTTAATAGATAACATAGCCTTTCCAAGGTCGGCATGTAGCTTATCAAAAACAGGCTCTCCAAGTCCAACAGGGACATTCTTTATTACGCAGCTAATAATCCCACCAACTGTATCTCCTTCTTTTCGAATTTCTTTAATGTAAGATTCCATCCTGGCAGCCGTATCAGGATCCGGACAACGAACAACGTTACTTTCCGTCAAATTTAAATCCAGATCAGTGTAGCCCTTTTCCAGGCGAATTGAACCTACCTGAGAAACAAAAGCATTTATACGAATTCCATTTAAAAATTGTTTGGCTATTGCGCCGGCAACCACTCGGCTCGCTGTTTCACGGGCTGAACTTCTGCCCCCTCCCCTATAATCTCTAAAACCGTATTTTTTATCATAGACGTAATCTGCATGAGAAGGGCGATAAGAGTCCTTTATATGTGAATAATCTTTTGATTTTTGATTGGTATTATAAATAGCAAACCCAATTGGTGTTCCCGTAGTCCTCCCTTCAAAAATACCGTAAAAAAAAACGACTGTGTCCGGTTCTTTACGCTGGGTAACTATTGCCGACTGGCCGGGCTTTCTTCTGTCCAGTTCTTGCTGAATGGCATCCAGGTCCAAAGTTATTCCTGATGGGCAGCCATCCAAAACGCCCCCGATTGCTTTACCATGTGATTCACCAAAAGTAGTGAGTTTAAAAAGTGTTCCAAACGTATTCCCAGCCATAAATTAGCGTCTTTCTTATTTCCAATTAAGAGTTTAAACTCCTTTTTGTACTAGCCAAAGATAGATGTTAAATGAACGGAAACCAAAACGCGCGTCCAGTTAATAATAAGGTAACAAATGGCCGTTTATCTACGTCAAACTTAACCTTAGCATTATACAATAGTGACTTTAACTTAAAACAATATTATACCAATGGGTCTAATTTTACAGTCAATTAATTCTTTATCCTTTGAAGAAGCGGAGTATAGACGTAGTGGTAATATCAGATGTGCATTTAGGGACCTATGGCTGCCATGCAGAAGAATTAATGGCCTATCTAAATAGCATAGAACCTAAAAAGTTAATTTTAAACGGGGATATTATTGACATCTGGCAATTTAGCAAACACTACTTCCCTGCGTCGCATTTGAGGGTTCTTAAAAAAGTTATAAGTATGGCTTCAAATGGTACTGAAGTCATCTATATTACCGGTAATCATGACGAGATGTTGCGTAAGTTCAGCAATACATTTATAGAAAACTTTAGTATTCATGACAAATTAATTTTAGAATTAGACGGCAAAAAAGCTTTGTTTTTTCATGGAGATGTTTTTGATATTTCCATTCTACACCCAAAGTGGCTCGCTAAACTGGGTGGAAATGGTTACGGTCACTTGCTCCGTTTAAATAGAATATTAAATTGGTTCTTTATCAAACTTGGGAAAGAAAGATATTCACTGGTAAAAAAAATAAAAAATAATGTAAAGAATGCTGTAAGATATATTGACAATTTTGAGCGGACAGCAATAGAAACAGGTATCGCAAAGGGATATGACTATGTGATATGCGGACATATTCACCAGCCTAAAAAGGAAATTCTTGAGACAAAGAACGGCAATTGTACTTATCTTAATTCCGGTGATTGGGTAGAAAACCTTAGTGCTTTGGAGTATTCATTTAAGCGATGGAAAGTTTATAATTACAGCTATGACAAACTCTCTCCCTTTTTTGCAGATGAAGGTTTAAAGTCAATGGATTTAACAGAACTCATTAGCTCCCTTAAAATAAAAAAGGGCTCAAAACAACAAACTGCGGAAAAAGAAGACAAATCAATTGATGCATAATGCATTTTTTAAAATAGTTAAGGGGTGGAGCGCCTTCCGCTTTGTGCCATCTAAAATCTGATGCCTGCAACTCGTCCCGTTAGCCGCAATAATTACGCTCGCTTCAGATTTTCTTATTGATGGAAAGAGTTTTAACTCCCCAATTTGCATGCTTGTATTATAATGCTCCTTTTCATATCCAAAGGATCCGGCCATACCGCAGCAGCCTGAAGAAATGATACTAACTTTATAGTTTTCCGGGAGATTTAATACATCAAAAGTTACTTTTTGGTCAGAGAGTGCCTTTTGATGGCAATGGGCATGTATTTTTATAGTTGCAGCCGACTTTGTAAATTGTTCTTTTCTAATGTTTCCAATTTTTATTTCATTAGCCAGGAATTCCTCAATAAGGTAAGATGCAGAAGCAATTGCGTCAACTTTTTCCGGTTCAAAATGAAACCTTTTGTATTCATCTCTGAAGGTCAGTATTGCAGAGGGTTCTATTCCAAGAATTGGAGTGCCCTTCTGGGCATATTTGAACAATGATGCCATATTTTTATCTGCCAGCTTTTTAGCCTCATTTAAAAACCCTTTTGAAATATATGTTCGTCCGCTTTCGCCGTAAAAAAGACGTACACTATACCCCAATCCACATAATAGGTCTACAGCATCTTTACCAACATCAGTGTCCAGGTAACGTGTGAATTCATCAATATAGAGGATAACTTCTTTTTCTTTATTAACTTCTTGTTTATAAGTATTTTGAAGGTATTTATTTAAATTTATATTTGAAATATTTGGTAATGATCTTTCAGATGCAATTCCTGAAATTTTCTTGATCAAATAACCCAGTATTCGGGAATTATAAATGGTATTTGTGATTTTGGGAGCCATACTTCCCAAAGCATTTAATCTGGTATTAAAGGCAAATAATTTATTTCTGAATTTATACCCGTTGGCCTCCTGATATTGATACAAAAACTCAGATTTTAAGGTGGCAACATCAACATTACTCGGGCATTCACTGGCACAGGCTTTACAGCTTAAACAGAGGTCGAATACCTCTTTTAAATCATAAGAATTAAATCGGTTTGTCTCAGCGGAATTTGTGAGTACTTCCCGTAGCGCATTTGCACGTCCCCTCGTGGTATCCTTTTCATTCTTGGTTGCATGATAGCTTGGACACATTCCACCGGCAGCCAAATGGGTTTTTCGGCAATCTCCACTCCCATTGCATTTTTCAGCGGCTTTTAATATCCCTTCACTGTCTGAGAAGTCAAAAATTGTTTTAATCTCGGGTTCTTTGCGTTCAATTTCATAGCGCAATGATTCGTCCATTGGATAGGCGTCTACAATTTTTCCTGGATTAAAAATATGGTCAGGATCAAAATAAGATTTTATCCGGGCAAGCAATTTATAATTATCCTCTCCAAGCATCATAGGAATAAATTCTGCTCTGACAATGCCATCACCGTGTTCCCCGCTGAAGGACCCTCCATATTTTTTGGTGAGTTTAGCCACATCTGTTGTGATTGCCCTGAAAAGCGAAACATCATCAGCCCGTTTTAAGTTCAGAATTGGTCTTAAATGAAGTTCGCCAGCACCTGCATGAGCGTAATAGACGGCGTCCTGGCCGTAACCCTTCATAATCTGTGTGAACTCTCCAATGAAATCATTCAGATCGTCTAAGGCAACCGCAGTGTCCTCTATACAGGCCACGGCCTTCCTGTCTCCCACCATATTTCCTAATAGGCCAAGACCTGCCTTTCTTAAAGCAATGGCTTTGTTAATATCGTTTCCCCTCAGAATAGGATTGGCATAGCTAAGTCCGGAAGCCTCTATCGTTTTTAGGAGTTTTTGCAAATTTCCTTCAAGACCATCTTCAGAATCATCTTTCAACTCCAGCATAAGTAAGGCTGCGGGATCACCTTGAACAAAAAATCGATTGGATAACTGTTCTCTATTATTTTTGGTGCAATCCAAAATCACTTTATCCATCATTTCGCACAGGTGTAAATTGTGTTTCATAACAGGGACTACGTCCTGGAGGCAATCTTCGAGGGTTTTATAGTGGGTAACAACCATGGCTGCAATTGGAGGTGGACTGTCGTCTAATTGCAACGTGATCTCAGTAGTAAAAGCCAGAGTTCCTTCACTCCCACTTAGTAGTTTGCAAATATTAATTTCATCCTCAGGACCACCAAAAAGGCTGCTATGCAATAATTCATCTACTGCGTAACCGGTATTTCTTCTGTGAATACTGCTTTTTGGAAATTCTTCTTTAATATTTTGCTGTATCTTTTTGTTTTGTAACTCGGTAAACAATTCCCTGTATATAGATCCTTCCAGGGTATTTAAATTCATTTTTTTTCTATACTCCGAAGGGATAACAGATTTAAATGAAGCCTGGGAACCATCTGATAGTATTGTTTTTAAAGAAATGATTTTATCTCGTGTTACCCCATATTGAATAGATGTTGTCCCACTCGAATTATTTCCCACCATACCTCCAATCATACAGCGGTTAGAGGTTGATGTATTTGGTCCGAAAAACAAACCATGCTCTTTTAGATATTCATTGAGTTCATCCCTGATTACACCAGGCTGAACTGTGACGGTTTTTCCTTCGACATCTAGTTGTATAATTTTAGTCAGATGTTTGGATACGTCAACAACTATTCCATCACCTACGCATTGTCCGGCTAATGATGTGCCAGCAGTTCTGGGTATTAGTCCAATATGATGTTGTTTTGCAAAAAGAATTAGTTTTATAATGTCATTTTCACCTTTGGGAAAGGCTACAGCCATTGGTACTTTTCTATATACAGAGGCATCAGTAGCATACAAGGCTCTGGAAAGCTTATCAAAATGTAAAGTGCCTTCCAGGCTACTCCCCAGATCTATTAAAAGATTTTTATCCAATCTTAAACAATTTTAGGTGCAAAATTAAGTTTTTATTAGCTGAGAGCGATTTTAAACCTAAACTAAAATCAGAACATATGAAAATTTTAAATCCGTTTTTATTACTGGCGTGTCTTTTTACAATAACAATAAGTGCACAGGAAATTTCCGATAATGCACTTGGTCTTCGCCTGGGCGACAGTGATGGTTTTGGCGCAGAAATTTCTTATCAAAGATTACTGAGCAGATATCACAGATTGGAATTAAATCTGGGTTGGAGAGACAGCAGGGAATTTGACGCTTTTAAAGTAACTGGGCTTTACGAATGGGTACGCCATATAGATGGTAATTTTAACTGGTTCTATGGTGCGGGCGCAGGCTTTGGAAGTTCAAGTTTTGAACCGATTCCCGGTGATGTCACTCCCGATGGCGGTTTCTTTGTTTTAGTAGCGGGAAATGTAGGTGTAGAATATAATTTTGATATCCCCCTGTTATTATCATTTGATTTAAGACCTGAACTCGGTATTTTGGGATATAATGACTTTTCAGATAATTTTGACTTTGATATTGCATTGGGAATACGCTATCAGTTCTGAAACAACATTTTATTAGTACAGAAGTCCTTAACATAACCTTATGTATAAGGACTTTTTTTATTCTGTCTTATATAATTACCTTTGCACCTCTTAATTGAAAAATGATGAAAAAATTCGTATTACCGGTATTGCTGTTAGGCATACTTATGGCATGTAACACATCTCCTGAAGGATTTAAACTGGAAGGCACACTTAATGGTGAAATAGAGAACGGAACACAGGTCTTTCTTAAAAAGACCGATGAGGCTAATCAGTTAATTGAAATAGACACCGCAACAATAGAAAACGGAAAGTTCACATTTACCGGCTCTTCTTCAATGCCAGAGCTCCATTATTTATTAGTTAACAGTGTACGGGGAAATATTCCGGTAGTAATTGAAAATGGCAATATTGAGGTAAGTGCCCAAAAAGACAGCCTTGCTTTCGCCAAAATTGAAGGCACTTTACAGAACGATTTATTTGCTGATTTCCTTAAAGATTCAAGAAGCCTGGCTCAAAGGGCAAGATCAATGTCTGATGAGATGAGAAATGCCTCTGGAATAAATGACACAGCTTCAATGGCATCTTTAAGAGATGAATATTTCGAATTACAGGAAGAGGCCAAAACTTTCGAATTAAAATTTGCCAAAGAAAACCCGGATGCTCTAATTTCTGCTTTAATAATTGAAAAAGTATTGACAACAAAGGTACTTCCCGAAAAGGAAATTCAAGAATTGTATGACGCACTCAGCCCTAAAATAAAGGAGACTGTCGTTGGTCAAAGAATTAAGGGTAAGCTTGATAAGCTTGTAAGTACCGCAATTGGGGCAAAGGCACCAAATTTTTCAGCGCCTACCCCTACCGGCGATGAATTGGCACTCAATGATGTGTTGGGAAAAGTAACAATTGTAGATTTTTGGGCGGCATGGTGTAAGCCTTGCAGAGCAGAGAACCCCAATGTAGTTCAGGTTTATAATAAATACCATGACAAGGGTCTTAATATTCTGGGAGTTTCTTTAGACAGACGGGCTGAAGACTGGACTAAGGCTATTGAAGAGGATGGTTTGGTTTGGAACCATGTTTCTAATATCCAATATTTTGATGAAATAGCCGAGCTCTATAATGTCAGAGCAATACCTGCTACATTCATCCTGGACGAGAATGGGGTAATAATTGCTAAAGATTTAAGAGGTCCTGCTCTGGAAAATAAAATATCAGAATTGTTGCAATAATAAAAACTTAATTCCATAAAAAAAGCCCCTACAACTATGTTGGGGCTTTTTATTTATTACTTCGTGGCATTAAAATTTATCCCTTAGGTCTTCAAATTGACCAGTGATTGTTACATTGCCATTTTTTATAACATCCCCAAAGATATTAGCCTTAGAGTCATTACCTATAAATTCAAGACTTGCTCCGTCATTCAGGATTAAATCTCCGTAAATAGTCAGATCTCCTTCAATTTTCAGGGTAGCCCCATCATCAACCGTCACATTTCTGCGCTTATTGTTACGCGCTACTACCAAGGAACCAGACATGGCAAAAAGTGCGTTGCTGTTAATATTGACGGCTTCTTTAACCGTCCATGAGCCACATAATAGTAAATTACCACTAACACTAAAATTCTTGAATCTTTTAGATCCGCTATAGGCCAGATCCTCTCCCTGATTTACATTTAAATTGGCACTGCCTTCATATTCCGGAGTATTGGCACATTCTGCCTCCAGACTTGCACTGGGTCTGTTTAGTTTTATAATCTGAAGTCCCTCTCTACCTGAAGCGGCAAAAATATAATCACCTTTTGAGGCCACATAGTTGATTGATCCTTCTAATTCAATTATTCCAACAAGATCTGCAGCATTCCCATTTTCTTCAGATAAGCAAAGTCCAGCACCTCCGTTTGCCATTAATAATACACCTTCATTGGAAGCCACAGCGTTGGTTACTTTATCCTCCTGTTCCACTCCATCCGGATTTATCAAAATAGGTATATACTCCAAAAGACTACCCGTAGAATAACTATATACACCGGCGCCTTTATTTCCTTCAGAAACAATTATTTTGTCTCCCGTAAAATCTATTATTTTCTTAGTTGCCAATCCCAGGTCCGAAGAAATTGGTATTTCCTTTAGTGTTTGGAAATTTGAGTCAACAATTGTAATTCCCGTTCCTGCATTTAGAAGTGCAATAGAACCATTATTTATTGATAATGACCGCAGGTCGCCAAAAGGAACTTCATTCAACACAGATAAATCCGATTGATCATAAGCCGTCAAGGAACCATCTTTACCACTGGTTACCAGAACCTTGCCATTGTCAATTGAAATATCATTAGCATTGAAACCTTCCTGAAAGCCATAGACAATACCTGATCCAAGGTTAAACTTTCCGTTAGCTACCGCCAGTTTGGCAACAAATGAATTGGAAGTAGCTGTAACTGAAGTTTCTGCGTTAACACCTCCTGCAGCATATAAATAGCCATCCTTATATTGTAAAGAATTCATATCTGCATTTATATAAAACAGCCTGGAGGTTATTCTTGGGCTATATGGGTTGCTAACATCAATAATATCCAAAGCTCCAAAATATTCTTCGCCGGCGGTATTATAGGAAACATAGGCATATTTACCATCTACATGAACATGTGAAGCTGTAAGGTTATCTCTACCCTGATAGGTTGGTGATTTAACCTGGGCCACAAGGGTAAGGGGATAATCACCCGCCAGTTCTGCTTTGGCAGTACCTAAAGATTTGTTTGTTAATTGATCTTCCCCGAAGATATCCAATACACCGGATTTATCATAGGAGATACTACTTACAAGTTTAGCCTCGCTGTTTTCTAATAAAACATCGTCTTGTAATTCGTCTTGAAAAACCGTGGTTTCATCGCTACAGGATACAAAAAAGGCCAAAAAAGCAATAACAAAATAGGGGATTCTTTTAAACATTAGTAGGTCTTTTAGTTCAATTTGGTCATTTAACTAACGTCAAAAGAACAAATTTGGTATAAAATAACCTTCATTTTTTCGTCAAACAGTAATATTTATTTGACTGTAAATTGATTTTTTCTCTAATTTATATAGGTTTTTACTTACTTTTTATATGGGTGTTATTATATCTTACCTAATTTTTCAAGAACAAATAGAATTATTATTGGGATAGCAAGAAGGATCACCATTAATGTATCGGTAAGTATTAAATCTGGTTTAAAAAGTAAAGTTGTAGCATAACCTCCTATAGCGCCACCAAAGTGAGCAGTATGTCCAATATTACCCAAACGCTTTTTCATGCCATAGATTGAGTATAACATGTAGGCAAGACCCAGAATATATGCCGGGATAGGTATTGGTATAAACATGATTCCCAGTCGCATATCAGGTTGTAGTAATATCGCAGCATATAATATTCCGGTTACAGCACCACTTGCCCCCACAGCGCTATAAAAGGGTTCATCTTTATGAAAAAACAAGGCTAGTATACTTCCCGCAACAAGACTAACAAAATAAATAATTATAAATTTTTCCCAGCCAAACCAGTTAATTACAACCGGGGCAAAGAAATAAAGAGTAAACATATTCATGAAGAGGTGGGAAATATCTACGTGAAGAAATCCTGAAGTCACCATTCTATCACGTTGACCTGCCTTTATTGCTCCAATGGCAAACTTATAGCGATCAAAGAAGGTGACATCATTAAATCCTTTTAAGGAAATCAAAACATTTACCGCCATAATTGCAATTGTAGCCAGATGCATATTCATAAATATATCCATTTAATTAAGCGCTAAATATAGCTATATTTGCCCATATTTATTTTATGCATGCAACTTCTAGTATATATTATTGCCTATCCCTTTTTATGGTTAATCTCTATACTTCCTTATAGGCTATTTTATCTTTTTTCTGACCTGGTTTATATTCTGGTATATCGCATTATTGGTTACAGAAAAAAAGTAGTTTATAACAATCTGACCCTTGTTTTTCCTCATAAAAGTGAAAAAGAGAAAAAAAGCATCCAAAAGGCATTTTATAAACATATGTGTGATATGTTTCTGGAAACTATTAAAACCTTAAATATCGGGGAAGAAGAGTTAAAAAAACGTTATGCCACTCCCAATATTGATTTGCTTCTTGAAATAGAGAAAAAACGAAGCATTTTGGTGATGCTTCCTCATTATGCCAATTGGGAATGGAGTATTATCGTAAATCGTTATGTAAAGTCAAAAGGATTTGCAATATATCAGGAAATTGGAAATGTTTATTTTGATCGATTGATAAAAAAAATCCGTGCGATATGGAACACAACGCCTATTTCTCAGCAAGAGACAGTTATAACCATGGCACGAAATCATCAAAATGGAATAAAAGCAATATATGGTATTGTAAGTGATCAATCGCCGCAGGCGCACCTGGCACAATACTGGACAAAATTCATGAATATAAAAGTTCCCGTTTTTAATGGTCCTGAGTTACTCGCAAAAAGGTATGACCACGCCGTTATTTTTGCCAAAGTCTCTAAGGTTAAACGAGGATACTATAAAACTGAATTTATACCAATTGCACTGGAAGGCAGTAAAACTGAAAAGAATGAAATTACCAATCAGTTCCTAAAACTAACCGAGGAAGAAATTATCGAGAATCCTGCGTATTATCTTTGGACACACAGACGGTGGAAACACAGTGATAAAGTGCCTGAAAAATATCTCTAATCCTAACGCTGCCTTATAAATTAATTTGCTTTAAATGTTAGATGCCTGCAATTTCTTTAATCTCATCTATTATTCTATCCGCTAAAGTATCAGCTTCTGTTTGCGTTTTTGCCTCTGTATATATTCGTATAATTGGTTCTGTATTGGATTTCCTCAAATGCACCCAATTTTCTGGAAAATCTACTTTTACCCCATCAATAGTCGAGACTTCCTCATCACTATATTTTTTTTCCATAGCCAATAAGATTTCATCAACATCAAGTTCCGGTGTTAGTTGAATTTTCTTTTTACTCATATAGTAACTTGGGTAACTGTCACGCAATTCTCTTACAGATCCTCCTTTCTCTGCCATAAGCATTAAAAATAAGGCTGTGCCTACAAGAGAATCTCGTCCGTAATGACTTGCCGGATAGATAATTCCGCCATTGCCCTCACCCCCAATTATGGCATTATTGGACTTCATTTTCTTCACTACATTCACCTCTCCTACAGCCGAAGCTTCATAAGTGCCATGATGCTTAATCGTAATATCCCTGAGCGCCCTTGAAGAAGATAAATTGGAAACAGTGTTTCCCTTTGTTTTCCCGAGAACATAATCTGCACAGGCCACTAAGGTATATTCTTCACCAAACATTTCGCCGTCATTACTAATGAATGCCAAACGATCTACATCCGGATCTACTACTATACCAAAATCAGCTTTTTCCTTTACAACAAGTTTGCAGATATCCCCCAGATGTTCTTTCAGGGGTTCAGGGTTATGCGGAAAATTTCCGGTAGGGTCACAATATAACTTAATGACTTCCACCCCTAAGGATTCAAGTAATTTGGGAATAGCAATACCCCCTGTAGAATTGACGCCATCCACGACAACTTTAAATTTGGCCTTTTTAATAGTATTTGCATCGACCAATGGTAAATTAAGGACTTCATCTATATGTATATCAATGTAGGCGTCATTTCTGGTAATCTTTCCAAGTTCATCTACATCAGAAAAATTGAAATCTTCTTTTTCCGCTAATTCAAGAATAATTGCCCCTTCGGCTGCATCAAGAAACTCGCCTTTTTCATTTAATAGTTTTAATGCATTCCATTGTTTTGGATTATGACTTGCGGTAAGAATAATACCCCCATTGGCATTTTCCAGCGGAACAGCTATTTCTACCGTAGGTGTTGTGGACAACCCAAGGTCTATAATATCTATTCCGAGTCCGACCAAAGTAGATACCACCAAATTCTGAATCATTTCTCCCGAAAGACGGGCATCTCTTCCAACAACAACTTTTAAATTATCCGATTTAGAATAGTCTTTTAACCATGTACCATAAGCCGCTGCGAACTTAACAGCATCAATTGGTGTGAGATTGTCGTTAGGCCTCCCTCCAATGGTGCCTCTTATGCCTGAAATAGATTTTATTAATGTCATAGAGTTTTAAATAGTTTTTGCAAATATACATGTCTTAACAATTATCATGCGTTCCTAATTTGTAAATTCAGTTGTGAAGATTATATTCGTGTTAAATGAATTTTTTAGCACATATATATCTCTCCTTTGGAGATGACGAAATAACTATCGGAAATTTTATTGCGGACAGCATAAGAGCAAATAAATACAAACACTTGCCGGATAGGATACAAAAAGGAATCCTGTTGCATCGTGAAATAGATACTTATACAGACGCTCACCCTATACCCAGGGTAAGTAGTAAAAGGTTACACCAGAATTACAGTCATTACAGCAGGGTAATCGTGGATATTTTTTATGATCACTTTTTAGCTAAAAACTGGAAGCAATATTCGGATACTCCTTTGGAAATTTATGTAGATAAATTTTATGATTTACTGGAGGATAACTTTACTATTCTGCCCGATGGAACTAAACGTATGATCCCTTATATGATAAGTGACAATTGGCTTCTGAACTATGCCCAAATGGACGGGATAAGCAGGGTTTTAAGTGGTATGAACAGAAGAACCAATAATAAGAGTAAAATGAATTTTGCCATTCTTGATCTTGAAAAAAACTACGAAGCGTTTGAAGTAGAATTTACTGCGTTTTTCAATGAACTTGTGGTTTTTTCTAAACAAAAATATACTTCAATATGCGAATACTAATCCTGCTTTTTGCCCTTTTCCTATTCGCACAATGCACAACCCCGCCACCTATACCGACCGGTGTGGTAAGTAAAAATGCTATGGTAGTATCTGCACGTGAAGAGGCTTCAAAGGTCGGAATAGCCATACTTCAAAAAGGAGGAAATGCTTTTGATGCAATGGTTGGAACAGAACTTGCATTGGCGGTGGCTTATCCATTTGCCGGCAACCTTGGTGGTGGTGGATTTATGGTTTACCGCAAAAATGATGGCAATATAGGAGCCCTTGATTATCGTGAAAAGGCTCCATTAGCAGCCCATAAAGATATGTATCTGGATTCTTTAGGCAATGTTATTCCGGGAAAGAGTACCCTTGGAGTTAGTGCCGTTGGGGTGCCAGGAACTATAGCCGGAATATTTGAGGTTCATGATAAATTTGGTACGTTACCCATAAAAGAGATTATGGACCCGGTTATTAAACTGGTTGATCAAGGGGTTCAGGTAACTTCAAAGCAAGCCGACAGACTAAATAAATACTGGGATCAGATTAAAAGTGTAAATGGAGAAAGTACTTTGTTTTACAATAAGTGTGATGCCGGAGACACCCTAAGATATCCTGGCCTGGCAAATACTTTAAGGAGAATAGCAATAAACGGAAGGGATGAATTCTACAAAGGCGAAACTGCCAAAATACTGGCAAAATTTATCCAGGAAAAAGGAGGTTATGTAACTGAAGAAGATCTGGCAAGGTATGAAGCCAAATGGCGACAACCCGTAGTATTCAACTATAAGGACTTAAGGATAATTTCAATGAGCCCCCCTAGCAGTGGTGGGGTGACTATAAATCAAATCTTTAAGATGATTGAATCTTATGACATTTCTGACTTTGGCCATAATTCTGCTAAATCTATTCAGTTGTTTACTGAGGCGGCAAGGCGGGCCTATGCCGACAGAAACTTCTTCCTTGGTGATCCGGATTTTGTAGTTATTCCGCTGGATGTTTTATTGAGCAAGAAGTATTTACAAGCCCGTATGGAGAACTTTTCATTTGATTCGGCAACTCTTTCTAGTGATGTACAGCATGGCACTATGGAAATTATTGAAAGTAATGAGACTACTCATTATTCCATTGTTGACCAGATGGGAAACGCTGTTTCAGTAACTACAACCTTAAACGGAGCATATGGCTCCAAACTCTATAGCGATGAATTAGGGTTCTTCCTGAATAATGAAATGGATGATTTTAGTGCTAAACCTGGCGAGCCTAATATGTTTGGTCTTATAGGCGCTGAAGCCAATAGTATAGCAGCCGAGAAACGAATGCTAAGCTCAATGACCCCAACTATTGTTGAAAAAGACGGTAAGCTTTGGATGGTTGTCGGTTCTCCCGGGGGATCTACAATAATTACAGCCGTTGCACAGACAATTTTAAATACTTATGAATTTAATTTGAGTATGCAGGAATCTGTAAACGCGCCTAGATTCCATCACCAGTGGCTACCGGATTATATCGTTTTTGAGACCGAAGGATTTTCAGATGCACTGAAAATTGAGTTAAAATCCAAAGGTTACCATATTAATGAGAAACCTACACCTATCCTGGGTAAAGTGGATGCCATACTGGTATTACCGGATGGTAGCCTCGAAGGAGGCGCAGATAAACGAGGAGATGATACCGCAGTAGGCTTTTAAATCAAAGAAGGTTTGGATTAACGATTCTTTCTTTAACTTAAAATCCGCCTTTAGAATATCTATTGCTTCAGCTGATTTTTTAACTCTTCCATAGATTCCTGTAGTTGCCTTAACAAGCCTTTTTCTGTAGTAGCATCTACCCCAAAAGTAATTTTGCTGCTTACCTGCCAAAGTTCCTGTACTTGTTCCGATTCTATTTCATAAGGTGGATAGATTTCGTTAAGTGAAATCAAAAGCATTTTTGAATTCCCGGGTAATTTCTCAATCTTCTTAACGAGTAGTGCATCATGAAGCACCACTACATACATTTTATTACGATTTATATCATCCAGTCCCTCCACCGCCTTAGCTAATACCCATTCGCCGGGCTGCAGATTAGGCAACATACTGTCACCCTCAACCTGGAAGCCCCTGTAGGTAGCATTTCTGAATTCGGGAAGTGGGAGATCAAAGGCAGGGAGTTGTTTGTACCAACTTGTATCCTGAATATTTTGAGGATAGCCCGCGGCTGCTTTGGCATTTACCAAAACCATATTATCATTATCAGAAGAATCCACTGTTACAACTTTTGGGATAACACTGGTCCCGGAATAATTTAAATATTGATTGTTACTATCACCAAATAACCATAGTGGGTTCACATTAAATTGTTTTAACAATTCAACGACCACCCTGCCAGAAAGTTTGGTGCGACCACGTTCTATATCGGCTGTAGTATTGGGAATTCCCAGCATCCCTGCAAATTCAGCCTGCGTATATCCCAAATCTCGTCTTATCTCAATAAATCTTTTTATAGTAAGTTCATTTTCCATAGTCATTTTTTATTTTTTCTGTTCTACACCTATACGTATGATTACAACTGCTTTCTCATCTTTTGCCCCAGTTAATACTACTTCGTCTTGTTTCATATTGGAAAGATTCCCATTCAGGAGTCTCAAAGATACAAAATTTGGAATATTTCCAAAATAAATTAGGAATATTTCCTAATTTAGGAATTTTTCCATATTTTTGGATTATATACAAATGAGTTATAATCATGTTAGATGAAATTATTACTGCAAAACTTAGCCTATGGGCTCAAAGAGGATTAGATGACGACTTTTATTCAAGCAGCATTAGAGAACTTAAAAAAAAGAAGAGGCTGTCGAAGATAAAACAGAAAGTCTCTAAAAATATCTTACAGAAATCTATTAGCAAACAATTAAGTCTATTCTAAAAGTTATGGAAAAAGAAAAAATATTGTTGTATGACGGGAGTTTTAATGGGTTTTTAACTTCCATATTTACCGCATTTGATCAAAAAATCAATGTTGTTGATATTCAAAGGAAAAATCAGGTTCAAAAGGGCCTGTTTACTGAAACACAAACTATTCTAACACAAGTACATAAAGCTAAGCGGGTCTGGAATGGTATTAGCCAAAGAAGTAATAACGCCATGAAGAATATTTATTTTGCTTTTTTAAGTGAGACTCCTGGTATTGAACAATTGCTTTATTCATATATTCAAAAAATAGTTGCTAAAGGGTCACCCAATCACATAGATTTAGCGGATGATGCGGTTTTTAGGATAAATCATTTAGCAAATATGGTAAGTAAGAAAAAAAGCCAGATGGAGACATATATGAAATTCAATGTCTCTATAGATGGTGTTCACTTTATTGTTGTGGAACCCGAGTTTGATATATTACCTCTTGTATCAAAACACTTTAGGTCTAATTTCAGTGACCGGCAATGGATTATTTACGACATAAAGCGGAACTATGGCCTTTATTATAACTTTCATACAATTCAATTAATGACATTGGATTCAAAAGGCATAGTATCGAATGTCAGACCTCTAAATAATATTATTCAAACTAATGCAACAAGTGTTATTGAATCATGGAATACTTATTTTGCCAACAATTCTATTAAATCTTTAATCTCCAATAAATTACATACATATCAATTGCCTAAACGCGAGAAGAAATATCAGGAAGATAAGGAAGCAGTATAGTATCATAGTATTTGTCTTAACAGGAATTATGAAATAGTCCCACATTGGAGAACTTTTAAGTTTTATACCAGCTTGTTACTGGCATTTCAGCTCACTACACTCCGTTTATCGGATCTTTCAGGCGTGATAACACGAAATTTTTAGAAATACAAAATTTCAAGTAGGAGTGCTTATCTCATAACACATATGTCGGCTGATTTAACCCTTTTGCTTCTATCTGAAATTTATAGCAAATGTTATAGAAACAGTTATTTATGAAACAAGTTAAAGGGAAGCCAATTTGCCATAGCTTATTTACAAGCCTTTAACAAAATCAAAATAAACCACGCTTCCTTTTTAGTCGTCAAAAACGTACCTTTGCAACTTTGTCTAATTCAATGATAAATTACGAGGAGAATATTGAAGTTAAGGGAGCCCGCGTTCATAATTTAAAAAATATTGATGTAACCATCCCAAGAGAAAAACTGGTAGTAATTACCGGGCTTTCAGGTAGTGGTAAATCTTCATTGGCTTTCGATACTATTTACGCTGAAGGGCAACGTCGGTATATTGAGACCTTTTCTTCTTATGCAAGACAGTTTTTGGGAGGCCTTGAACGTCCCGACGTAGATAAAATCGATGGCCTGTCTCCAGTTATCGCGATAGAACAGAAGACCACCTCCAAATCTCCGCGTTCTACGGTAGGAACAATAACTGAAGTTTACGATTTCCTTAGGTTATTGTTTGCCAGAGCCTCTGATGCCTTCAGCTATAATACAGGCGAAAAAATGGTAAGCTATAGTGATGAGAAAATTAAAGAGCTTATTAAAGAAAGTTATTTTGCAAAAAGGATAAACATCCTTGCCCCTGTAATTAAGTCCAGAAAAGGGCACTATCGCGAACTTTTTGAGCAAATTGGAAAGCAAGGCTTTGTAAAGGTAAGAGTAGATGGTGAAATTTTGGATATCACCAAAGGAATGAAGGTGGATAGATATAAAACCCATGATATTGAAATCGTCATAGACCGCCTAAAAATTGATGACAATGAAAATTTAAATAAAAGACTTTCCGAATCCATAAATACGGCCATGTATAGTGGTGATAATGTCTTAATGGTTCTTGAAGAAGGTGAAGCAGTCCCAAGATATTTCAGCAGGGACTTAATGTGCCCAAGTACCGGTATTTCATATCCAACACCTGAACCCAATACATTTTCCTTTAACTCCCCTAAGGGAATGTGCAAAGATTGTAATGGTCTGGGGCATGTCTTCGAGGTAAACGAAAATAAAATTTTTCCGAATAAAAAATTATCAATTCAATCAGGTGGTATTGCTCCCCTTGGTGAGTACAAAAGCTCATGGGCATTTAAACAATTAGAAACCATAGCCAAACGATATGAATTTGAACTTACGGATGCCATATCAATAATTCCGGATGAAGCACTTAAAACTATTCTCTATGGAGGCGCTGAACAGTTTGAAGTTGATTCTAAAACCCTTGGTGTAAAAAGACTCTACCACATAGACTATGAGGGTATTGCAAATTTTATAAAAAACCAGTACCATCAGGCAGATTCTACATCAATTAAACGCTGGGCCAGAGATTTTATGGATAAAAGAATCTGCCCCAGTTGCAATGGTTCAAGGTTAAAAATAGAATCGCTTTATTATAAAATTGAGGATAGGAATATAGCAGAATTGTGTCAACTGGATATTTCTGATCTCGCCCGTTTTTTTGATCAACTTGATTCCAGACTAGAGGGAAATCAAAAAAAGATTGCTGAAGAGATCATCAAAGAGATTAAATCGAGAATTAAGTTTTTGTTAGATGTAGGCCTTGACTATTTATCTTTGAACCGCAGCTCAAAGTCACTCTCGGGAGGTGAAGCGCAGCGGATAAGACTCGCAACACAAATAGGA
>Ga0272441_10005295_pt1 | contig 22584 bp, 17 predicted proteins | sample SSMProp6N_FD_193582 | JGI IMG/M metagenome (GOLD analysis project Ga0272441, IMG submission 193582) | Marine sediment archaeal communities from Little Sippewissett salt marsh, Falmouth, MA, United States - SSM-Prop-6N | ecosystem: Environmental > Aquatic > Marine > Wetlands > Sediment ... | reverse complement strand
CCTGACGGATCACCCGCTAATAAGCCAGACCGACCGACCCAATCGCCTCGGCGTAGCCCGCTTCCTTCTCGATCAGATCATAGCCATGGTCCCCGTGATTGTATGAAAGGTATGCGATGCACTCGTGCCCTCGATCTGCCAAGACCCGAACGGCGTCAGCGACCCCCAGGCGCACAGCACGCCTGACATTGTCGACAGCCATCCCCGGCGGGGCCTGTCCTATAGCAATGACAGGCCCGCATTCCATGAGCTTCTCGATAACAACCGGCTCAAGAGTACCCACGAGGATGATCCCGTCCGGGGCAGCCGCTGCCACCTCATCGACGAACGCAGCCCGGTTCAGCGCGTGATGCGCGTCTGGATCTATGTTCTGGGGGGCCTCGACCGTTCTCACAGCAGAGATGTCAAGACGACAGCCCTCTGCTTTGGCCCTGCTGTTGACACCAAAGAACAGGCTCTGCAGGACGGGGTCAGATGAGGGCCCCACGTACTTGCTGTAGGCCAAGCCTAGGGTTACGTTGCTGCGGCGCCGGCGAGGAACGACGAAGGCGCCCTCACCTCTCTTGCGATACACAACTCCCCGCTCCACGAGCAACGAAACAGCCTTGTTGGCTGTCTTGAAGTTGACCCGGAACTCCTCGGCAAGAGTGTTGCGGCCAGGAAGCCGATCCTTGTAGACGCCTCTCCGAATCCTCTCCAACAGGGCTTCCGATATGGCATCACACTTCTTCAATGATGTCAGCTCCCCAGATACCTTCATGGCAGCGCCTCCGTCAGGGGTCGACCAGAGGCCGACCATGCCTATCATACACCGGTGGAGCTCTTTTTGACGAAGTCTCCCGATCGAATCCGTATGGCTCAGGCGCCCGAATACTGGCAGTGATGGGGCTATTGGCTGGGCCAGTGTCCGTGGGAAGGAACACGCGGGCTTGCCATCGCGGCGCGCCCTACTCGAGCCCTCTCATCGCCTCCGTCGCAGCCTCGATGGTGCGCGATATGTCCTTGTCCGTGTGCGCCGTCGAGACGAAGGCTGCCTCGAACTGCGACGGCGCGAGGGCGACTCCGGCGGCGAGCATCCTGCGGAAGTACCTCCCGTAGCGCTCGGTGTCGGAGCGCTTGGCCGACTCGTAGTCGGTCACCGGGCCGGCATTGAAGAAGGCGGTCATCATCGAGCCGAGGCGATTCACCGTGGCGGGCACGCCCGCCGACGAGGCGGCCTCGCGCAGGCCCTCTTCGAGTTCCGCGCCCTTGGCGTCTAGCGATGCGTAGACGCCGGGGTCCTCCTCGAGGGCCCTGAGCGTCGCCAGGCCCGCGGCCGTGGCGATAGGGTTACCCGAGAGCGTCCCCGCCTGGTAGACGGGCCCGAGCGGGGCGAGCCGCTCCATGATCTCCCGCCTCCCGCCGTAGGCGCCGATCGGCAGGCCCCCGCCGATGATCTTGCCGAGGACCGTCAGATCCGCGCGTACGCCGGTGCGCTCCTGCATTCCCCCGAAAGCGACGCGGAACCCCGTGATGACCTCGTCGAAAATGAGGAGTATCCCGTTCTCGCTGGCAAGCTCCCTCAGCCCGGCGAGGAAACCCTCCTCCGGCGGCACCACGCCCATATTCCCGGCGATGGGCTCGACGATGATGCAGGCGACGTCGGACGCATGCGCCTCAACGACCTGCCTCGCCGAGTCGATGTCGTTGTACCGTGCAAGGAGCGTCTCCGCGGCATAGCCGGCCGGCACTCCGTGAGAGCCCGGGATCGAGAGCGTGGCCGCCCCCGAGCCCGCCTTGACGAGGAGCCCGTCGGTGTGCCCGTGGTAGCACCCCTCGAACTTGACGACCTTGCTCCGTCCGGTGAACCCGCGGGCCAGCCTGAGGGCGCTCATGGCGGCCTCGGTGCCCGAGTTGACGAGGCGGACCATCTCGATGGACGGGAAGGCGCGGGTGACGATCTCGGCGAGTTCCACCTCCGCGGCGGTCGGGGCGCCGAAGCTCGTGCCGGAGCCCGCGGCCGCCCGGACGGCGCTGACCACCGCCTCGGGGGCGTGCCCGAGAATGAGCGGTCCCCACGAGCAGACGTAGTCGATCATCTCCCGGCCATCGACGTCCCAGATGCGGGAGCCCTTTGCTCGGGCGACGAAGGGCGGTTCTCCGCCGACGGCGCCAAAGGCCCGGACGGGGCTGTTGACCCCGCCGGGCATCAGCTCCTGCGCCCGTTTCCACATCGCCTGCGAGTTGGGGCCGGTGATACGGTCGGTCACTGGTCGCTCCTCTTTCGGGGAGAGCCTGGCTCTCGGTCGTCCCAGAGGACGGAGTAATCCGGGCGCCGCTTGGTGAACTCGCGGAGGGTGAAAAGGGACTGATGCTCCTTCGCCTGTATGGTCTCGTTCAGCTCGGACGCCACGGCCTTCGCCTCCTCGCGCGACTTGGCGTGCACCATGGTGTAGAAGTTGTAGGGCCAGTCGGGAGTGGTCCGGCGCGCGTAGGCGTGGCTGATCTCCGGGCGGGCGGCGGCCGCCGCGCCGGCGGCCTCCAGCCGCTCGGGCGGCACGATCCAGACGACCATCGCGTTGCCGCCGTACCCGAGTGCACGGTCGTGGACGATAGCCGCCATCCTGCGGATGATGCCGCTTGCCTTGAGTCCGCGGATGCCCTCGAGGATTTCGTCCTCGGTGAGGCCCGCTCGCCCGGCGATGGCCGCGTAAGGGCGCGGACCCTCGGGGAGTTCCCTGCAAAGCTCGCGCACGATCGCGCGCTCGGTGCCGGAGAGGACGCTCATTCATCACCTCCCCGCGCGGACGTGCTGATCTTCACTTCGAGCTTGAACCTCCTGGTGGCGGGCAGCTCGGCCACCGACAGCACGCCGGTGAGAGAGCCGACCTCCTCCAGGATGCGGTCGATGGCATTCTGCGAGGCCGCCACCAGCGCGACCCATAGGTTAGGCCGTCCTTCGCGTAGATAGCTGTGTGTGGTCTCCGTGAAGCAGTCGATGCGTGCCGCCACGCCCTCCACGGCGTCCGGCTCGACGTCGGCCGCGACGAGAGTCGTCACCATCCCGAGGGCGCGCGAGTCCAGCACTGCTCCCAATCGGCGTATGACCCCCTGCCGCCGCAGGCAGCCGATGCGGAGCTCGGCCTCCTGCGCGTCGGTGCCGCAGCGCTCCGCGATGACCTCGTACGGCGCCGGGGCGACGGGGAACTCGTCCTGGACCGCGTCGAGAAGATCCCGGTCAAGCTGGTCCATCGCGGCGGCTCCTACGTCGTGCGGTCTGTCGGCCGGGCGGGCTGGTAGGTGCAGAACGGCTCCTCGCCGAAGAGCCGCCCCGAGACGGCATAGGCCCTGGCCCTGCACCCGCCGCAGACGCTCCGGTACTCGCATGCCCCGCAGCGGCCCTCCAGGCGGGATCTGTCGCGCAGCTCCTCGAAGAGCGTCGACGTGCGCCATATCTCCGGGAAGGGGGTCGTGCGGATGTCCCCGGCGGGTACAGGCAGGTAGCCGCACGGGAAAACCTCGCCGACCGCGCTCACGAAGGCGAATGCCGTTCCGGCCAGACAGCCTCCGCCCTTGCGGCCCTTGCCTCCTTCTGCGAGGCACCCCGTCTGCCTCAGCACCCGCTGGTAGTGGGGCGCGCAGGTCACCTGGATGTGAATCGGCGAGGTCTTCTGCGTCTCCGCGAGCCAGTTGAGCACCTGCTCGTAGCGCTCTGCCCCGAGGGACTCATCGGCCATCTTCTCCCCGCGCCCCGTCGGCACGAACATGAAGACGTGATGCTCGACCGCGCCGAGCGTCGGCACGAGCTCCACTATCTCCGCGAGCTGGTCCACGTTGTTCGTGGTCACGGTGGTGTTTATCTGGAAGGGCAAACCGGCGGAGCGCAGCCGCTTCGCGGCCCCCATCAGCATCTCGTATGCGCCGTCGAGTCCTCGCAGGGCATCGTGCGCGGCCGCGTCGGCCCCGTCGAGGCTGAGCGAGACGCGGCTCACGCCTTCGTCCCTCATGGCCTCTGCCATCTCGTCATCGACGAGAGTGCCGTTGGTGGCGACCGCCACGCGCAGCCCGAGGCTCACCCCGCATCGGACGATGTCAAGGAAGTCCTCCCTGACGAGCGGCTCCCCGCCGGAGAGTATGAGCGTAACCGGCGCGAGCTCGGCGATCTGCGCCACGAGGTCGAGGGCCTCTTCGGTGGTGAGCTCGTCAGGCACCCGCTCTCCGGCGTCGGCGGCGCGGCAGTGCCGGCAGTGAAGATTGCACCGGTTCGTGAGCTCCCAAGCCACGAGCCTCAGGACGTGCTCCATCACTTGCCCCCCAGCCACTTCGCGATATCCTTCGCGAAGTAGGTGAGCACGAAATCCGCTCCGGCGCGGCGGACGGAGGTCAGGGCCTCCATCACGACGCGGCGCTCGTCGAGCCAGCCGCGCTCGCACGCGGCCTTGATCATCGAGTACTCGCCGCTGACGCAGTACGCGGCCGTTGGCCGAGCGAACTCGTCCTTCACTCGCCGGAGAACGTCCAGGTACGGCAGGGCGGGCTTCACCATGATGATGTCCGCGCCCTCCTCGATGTCGAGCCGGGCTTCGCGGAGGCCCTCGTCGGAGTTCGGCGGATCCATCTGGTAGCTGCGGCGGTCGCCGAACGACGGGGCCGATCCGGCCGCATCCCGGAAGGGGCCGTAGAAGGCGGAGGCGTACTTCACTGCGTACGAGAGTATGACGGTGTCGGAGAATCCCGCCTCATCAAGGGCGGCCCGGATGCGCCTTACGCGCCCGTCCATCATGTCCGAGGGAGCGACGACGTCGGCCCCGGCGCGCGCGAGGGAGACCGATGTCCGCGCGAGCAGATCGAGCGTCGGATCGTTCAGCACGCGCCCGTCCTCGACCACCCCGCAGTGCCCGTGGTCGGTGTATTCGCACAGGCAGACGTCGGCCATGACGACCAGATCGGGCGCCTTCTTCTTGATCTCGCGGATCGCCGTCTGGACGACGCCGTCCTCGCGCCACGCCTCGGAGCCCTCGGCGTCCTTCCTCTCAGGAATGCCGAAGAGGATGACCGCGGGGATGCCGAGTTCGTAGAGTTCGGCGCACTCGGCGGCCACGGTGTCCGCCGAGAACCTGAACTGCCCCGGCATGGACGGTATCGGCTCGGATTTCGCGCTCCCCGTCTCGACGAAGAGCGGCATGACCAGATCGTCCGTGGAGAGCGCCGTCTCGCGGACAAGCCTCCTCAGCCCCTCGCTCGACCTCAGCCGCCGGGGACGTTCAGCAGGGAAACTCATTCGGGCACCTCCTCGCGGACGCCGATCTCCTCATCGGTGAGGTAGCAGGCCGGATCGTCGCCCCAGAGGTCGCCGTTGACGACCTGGGCGCGGATCCGGCATCCGCCGCAGACGGCGTTGTGTCGGCAGCGTGAGCACCGGGGGCCAGTCAGGGAGCCCGGCATGTCCCTAAGTTTTGCCAGGAGAGGGTCCGACCCGTCCGTCCATATCTCGGAGAAGGGCCTCTCGCGGACGTTGCCCAGCGTGTCCCCGCTCCAGAACTGGCACGGGTGGACGTTCCCTGCGTGATCGACGTTGGCCATCTTCTTGCCGGCGGAGCACCCGCCGTGGCGCTTCTGGAGGGCGCTCACGTCCTCCTGCCGCTCCGGCCGGTTCTCCCTGACGAAGTTCTCAACGATGACGCCGTCGGCGTGATTGTCGGTCGTGAGTATCTCCGTCTTGACCCCCCCCTCCTCCCAGTCCAGGACCTTGTCGATGAGGAGCTTCACGACGTCGCGCGTCTGCCGGTGCGAGAGGTCCTGCTCGATCATCTCGGCCCCGCGGCCCGAGTAGACGAGGTGATACATGCAGAACCTGGGGATGCCCTCTCTCTCGACGATGTCGAGGACCTGCGGCAGGTCCTGCACGTTGGCGCGGTTCACAGTGAACCGAATGCCTGTCTTGATGCCAGCGTCGAGGCAGTGGCGGACGCCCCGGAGCGCCTCTTCGAAGGCCCCCTTCCTACCCCTGAATCTGTCGTGGGTTTCGGGAGCGCCGTCGAGGCTCACGCCCACGTAGGAGAAGCCGGCCTCCGCGATCCTCCCGGCCAGGTCGGCGTAGATGGTGGTGCCGTTCGAGGAGATGACCGCGCGCAGGCCGCTCTCGACGGCGAGCGTCCCGAGCTCGCAGAGGTCCTCGCGGAGCGTGGGCTCGCCGCCCGAGAAGATCAGCACCGGGCAGCCCATCTTGCCGATGTCCCTGATGAAAGCACCGGCCTCCTCGGTGGAGAGCTCATCCGTGGCCTCGTCACTCGCGCTGATGTAGCAGTGGAGGCACTTGAGGTTGCACCGCCTCGTCATGTTCCAGACCACGAGGGGCCGGTCGCTGGTCGTGAACTGCAGCATGTGCGCGGGGGCCCTGCCCCCGCTCTGCGAGTAGTTGATCGCCTCAGCCAGCGTCGCCGTGCCGCAGATGAGCTTGGTGCAGCCTATCACGCTTTGGCCTCCCTTCCCGCAGCGGGGGAAGCAGCCCCCTGCCGCAGGAAGTAGTCGCTGATGCTCTCGATGAGCGCGGGGATCGTGTGTGTCGCCGGCTCGACGGCCACGTCGAAACCGATCTCCCGCGCCGTCTTCGCCGTGACGGGGCCGATCGCCGCCGCGCTCACCCCGCGGGCGCCGCCGAGCCGCTCGTCGCCGAGGATGTCCGCCAGATTGCTCGCGGTCGAGGAGCTCGTGAAGGTCACGAGGTCCGCCGTTCCCCCGACCAGCGACTTGATCGCCTCCCGGGCGTCGCCATCGAGCGCTTCCGGCCGGACCGTCCTGTAGGCCTCGACGACGTCGACCGTCGCCCCCCGCGCACGCAGCCCCTCGGGTAGCACCTCCCTGGCATCCCTGGCCCTCGGGAGGAGGGCGCGCCTGCCTTCCATCTTCTCCTCTGCGAGGGCCGCCAGGAGCCCCTCGGCCGTGTACTCCTCCGGCACGACGTCCGCGCGCAGGCCGAGCGTCAGGAGCGCCGACGCCGTCGCCTCGCCGATGGCGCAGATGCGCGCGTCCCGGAAAGACCTCGAGTCGAGGCTGAGCTCGACGAGCCGCTTGCCGAGAGCGTCCACGGTGTTGGTGCTCGTGAAGAGGACGTAGTCGTAGCCTTCGAGACCGTGAAGAGCTGCGTCGAGGGCCGACGGGTCCTCGGGCGGGGATATCTCGATGGTCGGCAGCTCCAGCGCCCGGGCGCCCAGCCGGCGCAGCCCCTCGACGAGCGAGCTGGCCTGTGCGCGCGACCTCGTGACGACGATACGTCGGCCGAAGAGGGGAAGCGCTTCGTACCAGGCATGCCCGGGCTCAGACCGCGCCACCTCGCCGACGATGATGATGGCGGGCGGGCCCAGGCCCCGCTCGCGCACGGACTCGGCAATGCCGCTCAGAGGCGCCTGCAGTGTCTCCTGCTCCGGAGTCGCGGCTCGGCGCACGACCGCCGCGGGGGTCTCCGGCGGCAGGCCCCCGCCTATGAGCGCGGACGCGATCTCCCCGATGCGGCCCATGCCCATGTATATCACGAGCGTCCCGCCCGTCTTCGCGAGCGCGCTCCAGTCTACATCCGGCCGGCCCTTGGCGGGGTCCTCGTGGCCGGTCACGAGCGTGACGGCCGAGCTCACGCCCCGGACGGTCAGGGGCAGCCCGCAGTAGGCCGCGGCGCCCGAGGCGGCCGTCACCCCCGGGATCACCTCGAAGCGCACGCCCGCGCCGGCGAGCGCGGCCATCTCCTCGCCGCCCCGTCCGAAGAGGAACGGATCGCCGCCCTTGAGTCTGGCGACGCGCCTGCCGTCGGCGCCCTCGCGCACCAGCAGCGCGGTTATCTCTTCCTGCGGCATCGCGTGGTCCCCGGCGCTCTTGCCCGCGTCGATGAGCCGGGCGTCCGGCCGGGCGCGGGAGAGAAGCTCCGGGGCCGCGAGGCGGTCGTAGACGACGACGTCCGCCTCCCGAAGGGCCCTCAGGCCGCGGAGCGTTATGAGCTCCGGGTCGCCGGGCCCCGCGCCGATCAAGGAGACCAGTCCCGCCTTCATCACTCCCCCGGGCCCCGCGCCCCGTCGATCAGCCCCTTCGCTCCGCGCTCCAGCAGGCCCTCGGCGAGGTCGCCCGCCAGTGACTCCGCGTCGGCCGACGGCCCCGAGACCTCGCCACGAATCTCTTCTTCGCCCCCGACCGAGAGCACAGCCCCGGCGAGCTCCAGCATGTCTCCCGCCGTCCGGCCATAGACCCCGACCGGAGTCCGGCAGCCGCAGCCCAGCATCGAGATGACGAGCCGCTCGGCCTCGCATGCCAAGCGGGTCCGGCGGTCGTCGATCCTGCCTGCGAGCTCAAGGGCCTCCTCGTCGTCCGCCCTTGCCTGCACCGCGAGCGCCCCCTGTCCCGCTGCCGGGAGAAACGCCGAAGCGGGCAGCGCCTCCGTCACGCGATCGGACCGGCCCAGGCGATCGAGACCCGCCGCCGCGATGATGATGCCCGCGAGGCCGTCCTGGCCCGAGTCGAGCTTGCGCAGCCGGGTGTCGACGTTGCCTCGGATCGGCACGGGCTCCAGGTCGGGCCTCGCGCGGAGAAGCTGCGCGCGCCTGCGGGCGCTCATCGTGCCGACCCGGCTCCCGGGCGGGAGCGCGGCGAGCGTCAGCCCCTCCCGCGAGACCAGCACATCGTGCGGCGCCGCGCGCTCCGGCACCGCGGCGATGATCGTACCCGGCGCGCACTCTGTCGGCACGTCCTTCAGGCTGTGGACGGCGAGGTCCACGCGGCCGTCCAGCAGGGCCGACTCGATCTCCCTGACGAAGTCTCCCACGCCCACGCGGGTCGCATTGCCCGGCCCGGGCGACCGATCGCCACGCGTGCGAATCGTGACCAGTTCGAACAGAGCCGCGGGGTACGCCGACTCCAGCATACCCGCGGCCAGCCGGGCCTGCGCGAGCGCGAGTTCGCTCCCACGCGTGCCGATCTGGATGGTTCTGCTCATGCGTCGTCTGGCTCCAGGCCGATGATTCTGAGCATCTCCGACTCCAGTTCCTCCGCCGTGCAGCCTCGGGCGAGTTCGAGCAGCGAGTCGTCGGCCAGCGCGCTCAGCGCCTCGCGCCGGCGCACCGGGTCCGATATGGTTTCCATGCACCGTCGCCGGACTGCGGCGAGAGTGTCGAGCAGCTTCTCGTAGTCCTCGCCGAACTCGCCCTCCAGCCGCTCCCGGAGCTTCCGGGCCCACGCGGGGCTCGCGCCCCCGGTCGATACCGCCACCGTGAGCCGCCCCCGCCTCAGGACCGACGGGACGATGAAGTCGCACAGCGAGGGTTCGTCCGCAACGTTCACGGGCACTCCCGCCGACCTGGCATCGTCCGCCGCGGAGGCGCTGACTTCGCGGTCGTCCACGGCCACGAAGGCAAGCGCGGCTCCTGCGAAGTCGCCGCTCCGGTACACCCGCTCGCGGAGGGCCAGGCGCCCCTCGTCCACGAGCCGGCGCAAGCCGTCGGTCACCTCGGGAGCCGTGACAGTCAGCTGCGCGCCGCACTCGAGCAGCGCGCGTACCCGCCTCTCGGCAACTGCCCCGCCACCGACGACCGAGACACGCCTGCCTTCGAGGTCCATGAGTAACGCGAAGTAGCTCATGAGCGGGCCCTTGTGGTCGAGCCTGTGCTCCGCCGCATCGCCTGACCGGCCGGCTCTGCCGGGGTGAAACATACAGCCAAACAGGAGCTTCTGCAACCAGCACTGCGCGTCTTTACGCAAACGCGCCGGCGGCGCCGCGGGGTTCTCCCGGCCTCGGAACGGGCTCGACACCCGGCAACCGGCGGAGTATCATGCCATGAGGGCGCGGAGAGGAGAGCACGCAGGAACGGACCGCCCAAGCGTTGCGGCGCGAGGCGATCCGGGATCGAGACCCCATGCCGGAACAGGAAGACGCCAACGGGCAACGACCGGTGCGGGCGGCCCTCGACGTGCTCTCGTCGACGCGCACGTCGATCGTGCTGCTCGTGCTTGTCGCGATCGCCGCCCTCGTGGGGACCGTTCTTCCCGACCATGCGGCTCAGGAGTACGTCTATGGTCGAACGTGGTTCCACGTTCTGCTGGGGCTGCTGGGCGTGGCCCTCTTCGCATCCATGGTGTGGCGAAGGCGGACCGGCGTGGCGAAGGCGTGGGGCCTACTCGCGCACGTCGGGATACTGCTCGTTTTGGCCGGCGCGTTGATAACTCTCATCTCGGCCGAAAGAGGGATTGTGGTGGTCGTCGAGGGCCGGGAGGAGGCCTCCTTCCACCGGGAGGGCGCCGATCCCTTTCGGGACACGCCCGTGCCACTGGGTTTCAGCGTAAGGCTGGTGGACTTCCGCCTCAGGTTCTACCCTCCCGCGCACTACCTGTGCGTGATCCGCGCGAACTCCAGACCCCTCAGGCTGCGCGTGAGGCCGGGCCGGGCTCTCGACATACCGGGAACGGAGTGTTCTCTCACGGATATCGGGCTATCCCCCGTAGGCGTAGATGGAGCCCCGCCTCGCCCCGGCCGCGCGGAGTTGAGAGCGAAGGCGGTGTGGCCGTCCTCCAGCGAGGACCTGCGGCTCACCGACGGCGATGCCGTCGGCAGCCCCTGGGATCCGGACTCGGGTCTTCTTTACCAGCGGGTGGCGGACCGGGTGAAGGAGTTCGAGAGCGAGGTGGAGGTGGTGGAGCATGGACAGGTCGTGAGGCGACACGTCATACGGGTCAACGACCCCCTGGTCCACAAGGGCACGAGACTCTCGCAGGCCGACTACGACCGGCGGGGGCTCCGCTGGTCGCAGCTGAGTGTCTCGCGCGATCGCGGAGCGTGGTTCGTGTACGCGGGCTTCCTCGCAATAGCGGCCGGTCTCGTGAGCAGGTTTTACGTCGGCCCTCTTCTCAGCCGGTTCCGGTCGGCACGCGGAGCACGGGGAGGCGACGATGGGGCGCTTTGAGATACTCCTCGATGCCTCTCTCTATGCGTACCTCCTGTCGACCGTGGTGCTGGGGGTATGGTTTTTCTGGCGGAGACCGAGGCTTTGGCATGCGGGATCGGGCCTGCTGGCAGCGGGCCTCGTCTGCCAGACCGCCTTCATGATCGCCCGGGGTGCTGTGAGCGGACGGCCGCCGTTCGCGAATACCTTCGAGACTCTCGTCCTGCTGGCGGCGTGTGTGGTCGTTTTCTTCCTGGCATCGGCGGCGCTCTACAACACCAAGCCCCTGTCCCCGCTCGTCGCGCTCGCGGCGCTCTTCGTCACTCTCTTCGCGTACCTCATCATGCAGGATGAGATCGCTCCGCTCATGCCTGCGCTGAGAAACAGGTTCTGGCTGCTGGTTCACGTTGTCTTCTGCCTGGTGAGCTACGCGGCGTTCCTGCTGGCCTACATCTTCGCCCTGGCGTTCCTGATGAAGGACGACAGGCACGCCCCTGGCGCGACGTTCGTCGCGGCGCTGAGCCTGTCGGGCGTGGCAGCCGGGCTCGTGATCCTGGTGCTGGTGCGCGCGTCGCTGTTGACGGTGTCGCGGGGGGCGGCCTTCGGTCTGTCGGCCGGCGGGGCCGTGCTGCTTGCCGTGGCTCTCTGGCCCCTCGTCGGGTGGCTGACACGGCGACTGGGGATCAGGGAGCGACTGCCGGAGCAGTCGCAGCTGGAGGAGACCCTCCGCAGGGCGGTCTCGCTGGGATTTCCGTTTCTCACGCTTGGCATAATGACGGGATCCTACTGGGCGAGCCTGGCGTGGGGGCGTTACTGGGGGTGGGATGACAAGGAGGTGGCGGCCCTCGTCACCTGGCTGGTCTTCGCCATTTACCTCCAACTGTGGTACACTCCCAAGTGGAGGAACCCGTGGAACGCCTGGGTCGCCGTGCTGGGGTTCTGGTGCGTTCTGTTTACCTACTTCGGCGTGAACTTCCTGCTTGGGGGTCTCCACTCGTACGCGTAGCTCGAGGGGTGCGGCATTGGTGAGAACAGCTCCATGCTTGAGCGCGATGGCAGGCGGCGGCTGCGGCGAGGGCCAGCATGAGCTTGTGTGAGAAAGAGGACAGCTCCCCGGAGCCGGGCGTGACGCTTCCGACGGTGGCGGTGGTCGGAGTGAATCACAGGGACACGCCCATATCGCTGCGGGAGCGCCTGTCGATACGGCCCATGGATCTCCCGGGGCTGCTCGAGAGCCTCTGCGCCATCGACGGAGTTGACGAGGCGGCGGCCTTCTCCACGTGCAACCGGGTCGAGCTCTACACTGCCCTGAGTGCAGACGAGGAGGGCCTGGCCGAACGGACGGCTTCGGTGCTGTGCGATGCCCGCGGCGTGAGCTTCGAGGATGTCCGGCCTTCGCTCTACAAGATCGAGGGGCTCGAGGCGGCACGTCATCTCTTCGAAGTGGCCTGCGGGCTGGACTCCATGGTCCCGGGCGAGAGCGAGGTCCTCGGCCAGATCAAGTCGGCCTACTCCGCCGCGGTGGACGCGGGCGCGGTCGGGCCCGAGCTCTCGCGGCTCTGCCAGCGGGCCTTCAGGGTCGCCAAGGACGTGCGCAGCCGAACGGCCATCTCGGAGCGCAAGGTGTCGGTTGCCACGGTGGCGACGGATCTGGCCAGGAAGGTCTTCGGCAACTTCGACCGGGCCTCCGTGGCGCTGGTCGGGGCCGGCAACATGGCCGAGCTCACGCTAAGGGCCCTCGTCGCCGAGGGGGCACAGGTGGCGGTCATAGCAAACCGGTCCCCGGAGTCGGCCGAGCGTCTCGCCGCAGAGTACGGTGGCAAGGCGGAAGGGCTGGACCGGCTGGAGGCGGGCGTCCTGCAGGCGGACATCATAGTCGCCTCGGCCGCCGCTCCCGAGGCGGTCATCGGCGCCGAGCAGGTCGGCGAGGCCCTCCGGTCTCGCGGGGGGCGCCCCATGCTGCTTATCGACCTGGGCGTTCCCCGCAACGTGGACCCGGCTGCGCACGAGCTCGACGGGGTCGTGCTGCATGACATCGACGACCTCCAGGAGGTAGTCGGCGGCAACGTGGCGTATCGCCTCGAGCAGGCCGGTCTGGCCAGGACCCTCGTCGCCGAAGAGGTGAGGAAGTTCAGCTCGCTTCTCAGGACGGACTCCGTCGCGGACACGATCGCGGAGCTGCGGAGAGCCCTGACACAGATCGGCGATGAAGAGTGCCGCCGGGCGCTCCGCAGGCTTGGCGATCTCAGCGACGAGCAGCGCCGGGAAATGAGCCAAATGGCCAGCCGTATCGTGGGCAAGATACTGCATTCGCCGATCCAGGCCATTAAGGAGGACGCGCGCCGCGGGGACGGCGCGGAGACCGACAGAATGATAAGGCGGCTCTTCGGACTGTGAGCATCGGCTATCATCGGCTTTCCGTCGCCGGCTTCCTGGGGAAGCCCGTGGATCTCGAGGTGCTGGCAAGGAAGGTGGGCGAGCGGCTCGCCCCGGGACGCGCCGAGCTATGCGGGGGACTCCGTTCGTGCTCCCGCGCCGAGATCATGCTGCAATGTACAGTGGCGGGGGTTGAGCGGCGGAGCGGTCACGCTTTGCAGGGGCGGGCGGAATGAGGTGGCTTCTCGCCGGAGCGGTTCTGGGCTTCCCCGTGGGCGTCGCGTGCCTGGCGTTCTGCGGCCCGGTGGCGGCGAGCTCGATGCTGGTCGCCGGCGACCGCGGAGCGCGCTCCGGCGCGCGCAGCCTCGCGTCGTTCCTGGCGGGGAGGCTTGCGGGCTACGTCTTCTTCGGTGCCGCGGTCGGTGCTCTGGGGAGTGCCGCGAGCTGGGATCCCGACCGTCCGCTGGCCCTGCTGACGAGGGTTCTGCTGTCGGTCGCCCTCATCGCCTCGGGCTTCGCCGTCGGTCGCGGCGGATGGTTCGAGCGGCATGTCTGTCCGGCGAGGGGAGCGGGCACGGGCCGGCTGGCCAGGCTGCCGCTTTTGCTGGGGCTCCTTTCGGGGTTCAATATCTGCCCTCCGTTTCTCCTGGCCGCGAACGAGGTGCTCCGCGCCGGAGGATGGCTGCCCGGAGCGGTCTTCTTCAGCGGCTTCTTCCTCGGAACGTCGGTGTGGCTGGTCCCTCTGGCGTTGGTGCCTCTGGCGTGGTTCCACGTCGAGCGCGACGGGCTCGTGCGCCTGGCCCGCGCATCGGCCGTGATCGTGGGCGCGGCGTTCCTCCTGCAGACCGTAGCGCTCCTGCGTCCGGTCGCCCCGGTCGCCCCGGGCGGCGAGGAGCTTGCGGACCCCGTTCGCGAGATGTTCCCCGGCGCGGCGTCGATCCGCTACTACGACGGTCCGCCGAGGTACGAGGTCTCCGCGCGGCCGGGGGGGATCTCCCCTGACGCATTCGTCGCGGTTTCGGCGGCCGAGGGCTTCGGCGGCCCCGTCCGGGTTCTCACGGCGCTCGACCGCAGGGGCGGCATCTCGGCGGTCCGGATCCTGCCCAACCAGGAGACGCCGTCCTATATCGGGCGGGTCGACACCCCGGAGGTGCTGGGGCATTTCACCGGCAGGTCCTACGCCGACGACCTCTCGATCCGTGACCTGGACGCCGTCTCGGGGGCCACGATGAGCGCCGACGCCGTCGGCGAGGCAGTGCGGAAGGGCGCGCGGCTGGTGGCCGTCGAGGTCATCGGCCTGCCGCCGCCGGGGCAGTCGGCTCGGCCCGGCTTCCCCCTAAGCGCCCTCGACGTGATGGCCGTGATCTACGTGCTCGTCGTCGCGGTGCTCTTCAGGCGGCCGAGGCCCGCCTGGCAGGGCACCGTTGCGGCCGCGGCCTCTGTGGTGGTGCTGGGCATCTTCACGCGGAGCTTCATCTCGGTGGCCGACTGGGCGCGGATGCTCGCCGGCGCGTGGCCGGGCGGGTCCGCTGCGGCGGGGTGGTACCTCTTCGTGGGTGCGGTCGCGGCGCTGACCTTCTTCCGCGGGCGGATCTATTTCCGACACCTGTGCCCCTTCGGGTCGCTCGGCCTGCTGCTGAGCAGGATCGGGATCGGCAGGCTCGTCCCGTCGGGCGGCGTCTTCCGGGCGCTGCGCGCGGTCCGGTGGTTGCTCCTCGGGCTGACGATGCTCGGCTTCGCTTACACGGCCGAGACGGCGGCTTTCGGGTACGAGCCCTTCGGCCCGGCGAGCGATCTGATGTCCCTGCCCGTCAGGGGCGGCTTCGCGGAGCTCGTCGCCTCCCGGCCGATGGCCCTGGCGCTCGTGGCGTTCGTGCTCGCGGTCTCCCTCTTCGTGCCGCGCTTCTGGTGCCGGTTCCTCTGTCCCGCCGGGGCGGGCCTGGATGTCGTCGCGGGCGCTTGGCCGGGGCGCCCCAGGGGGCGGACCACCCCGGCCCTGACGCCGGCCCCGTTGCAGGCGTCAGAGGATGAGAAGCCCGGTCCCGAGAGAGCGCACGGCACGCCTCAGCGCTCCCGCCGGGCGGCTGACACGCTCTGCGTGGCGGCGACCGCCGGCGTTCTGGTCCTGGCGGTGCTCGCGGTGCGCGAGTCGGCTTCCTCGAGCCCGGCGGCGGGAGGGAGGGCCGGCGCGGAGGCTTCCGGCGAGGGGGCCGCGCGCCGGGACGAGCCCTTCCGGCCGAAGGTCGAGCCCATCACGCTCGAGCGCGTTCGCGAGGCCGGCCTCTCTGAGCGCGAGGCCATGTACTACGAGAAGCTCCCCGGCGGCGATGTCCAATGCACGCTCTGTCCCGCCGGGTGCCTGCTGCGCCCGGGCGAGCGCGGCCAGTGCCGCGTGCGGGCGAACTTCGACGGAACGCTTCGCACCCTCGTCTACGGCAAGGCGGTGTCACGGGCGATCGACCCCATCGAGAAGAAGCCGCTGCTGCATTTCCTCCCCGGCACGAAGATACTCTCCGTCGCCACCGCCGGATGCGTGCTCCGCTGCCGCTTCTGCCAGAACTGGCAGATATCGCAGGCCTACCCGGAGGACGCCCCCCACATGGACTGGTCGCCCGAGCAGATCGTGGCCGACGCCCTCAAGTACCGGTGCCCGTCGATAGCGTTCACCTACACCGAGCCCTCGGTCTTCTACGAGTACATGCTCGAGACCTCGCGGCTGGCCGAGGAGAAGGGCATCCTGACCGTCTGGGTGACCTGCGGGTACCTTAACGAGGAGCCCCTGGTCGAGCTCTGCAGGTACCTCGACGGCGCGAACGTGGACCTGAAGGGCTTCTCGGAGGAGTACTACAGGGAGTACTGCGGCGCGCGCCTGCAGCCCGTGCTCGACACGCTGAAGGTGCTCAGGCGCGAGAAGGTCTACTTCGAGGTGACCAACCTGATAGTGCCGGGCGGCAACGACGACCCGAAGATGATCGAGAAGATGTGCGAGTGGATACGCGACGAGCTCGGCGCCGAGACCGTCCTGCATTTCTCCCGCTACTCCCCCCACTACCAGATGAAGCGCCCCGGGCCGACGCCCATCAAGACGCTGCTCGGGGCGCGCGAGATTGCCCTCAAGGCGGGGCTGAAGTACGTCTACATCGGCAACGTGCGCGCCGAGGGAGGCGAGACGACACGCTGCCCCAAGTGCGGCGAGGAGCTCATCAGGCGCTGGGGTTATGTTCTCGAGCGGAACATCGTCAAGGGAGGCGCGTGCCCCAAGTGCGGCATGAAGCTGCCCGGCGTGTGGCCGGAGGATGCCGCGCGCGAGAGTCGCCGGGACCGCGATGCGAAGTGAGCCGCGAAGCCGGAGCTACGCGCTTCTGGGCGGGGGGGCCCTCGCCCTGCAGGTCGTATTCGTCCGTGAGTTCCTCGCCATCTTCCACTCGTCCGAGCTCTTCGCGGGCGCCGTTCTCGGGGTGTGGCTGGTCTGGGTGGGATTGGGGAGTGCGCTTGGCGCTCTGATCGCGCGGAAGCTGGACCCGTCCCGGAGCCTGGCGGCGCTCTACGCGCTGCTGGGCCTGCTGAGCGCGGGAGCCGTGCCGGCGGCGCGCCTGCTGCCGGCGGCGGCGGGCCTGCCGCCCGGGTTTCTTCCGTCAATGCCGATTGCTATCGGCCTGGCGGCCGCGGCGATGCTGCTGCCATGCGTGCTCATCGGGGCGAGTTTCCCGCTCACTGCGGGCGTCCGCCGCGATGCCGGGCGGCTATACGTGTGGGACTCCGCCGGGGGCTTAGTCGGGGGCCTGCTGGTGGCGGCGGCCGTATCGTGGCTGGCCCCCGATGCGATGACGCTCTCGGCGGCCTGCGCACTCGCCTTCGGCCTGCTGTCCGTCGGGTGGGCGGGGGCCTGCAGTGGCGCCGCGTGGAGAGCGCCGGGGATCGCGGTGCTCTGCCTGGGGGTTCTGCTGCTGGCCGTTCCGGGCGCGCGCCGGCGCGTCGAGGGCGGGACTCTGGCATGGCTCTACCCGGGCGAGACGATCGTGCAGTGGAAGGAGGCGACGGACGGGCGCTGGATCACCACGCGGACGGCCGACGGGCCGCTCAACCTCTACGTGGGCGGAGCTCTGCAGTGGTCGCAGGTGGACGAGACCGCCGTCGACGAGTTCGCGGCGCTTGCGGTGCTGGCCCATCCGGGGCCGCGCCGCATCGCGGCCTTGTCCCACCCGGCCGATCCCCTGCCCTCGGCGCTCGCCCTGGCCTGCCCGCAGGCCCGCGTCGAGGCCGTCGTGCCCTACGTCGGCGGACCGATGGACGGGTTCGCCTCCGGCGCCGGCGTTGCGGCGGGGGGCGGCGTCGAGTACGTGGGTAAGGACGCCCGGGCCTACCTCAGGTCGCTCGAGGGCGAGAAGGACCTGATCGTCTGCCAGCCGGGGCTGCCGGAGTCGTTCCTCTCGTCCCGGCTCGTGACGCGCGAGAGCTTCGCCGAGGTCCGCCGGGCTCTCCGGCCCGGAGGGTTGCTCGCCGTCCGGCTGCCCTTCTCGACCAGCTACCAGAACGAGGGCGTCCGCAAGGTGCTGGCCTCGATCGTTACTCCGGCCGGGTCGGAGTTCCGGCACGTACGCCTCGAGCCGCTGCCCTACGCGGGCGTGATACTCCTCGCCTCCGGCGAGCCCCTCGCCGGGCTGCAGGAGATAGGGAATCGCTACGCCGGGCGCGGCGCGGGCCTGAGACACTTCCGGCCCGAACTCCTCGGCTCGGGCGAGGAGCGCAACTTCCGCCTGGGCGAGCTGCGCGCCGCCGTCCAAGGCACGCCGGCCTCGCCCAACACGGACATGCTGCCTTCGGCGATACGGTACCAGGAGCGCGTGACCCGGACCATGTACGGCCGGGAGGGGTGGACGAGCGGCCTCGAGCCCGGCACCGCCTGGCCGGGGCTGGTCTTCGTCGCCGTCGTTGCCTCGCTCTGCCTGGCGGGCGCGCGCTCCGGCGGGGGGCGGTGGCGACTGGAGGGCATGGCGCTGGCCTTCGCGGCCGGGGCGGCGGGGATGGTGGTCGAGGTGGCGCTCCTCTGCTCGTACCAGGTGCGCTGCGGAGCTCTGTACCGGGAGGTATCTCTGCTGCTCGCGCTGGTGCTGGCCGGCACGGCGGCGGGAGCCCACATCAGCGGCAGGCGCTCGCGCGAGTTCGCCTCGGCTCCCCTCGGCCGGAAGGCGCTCTGGTGCGCGGTCTGCCTGATGCCGGCGGCGGTCTTCGCGGGCTCGCTCTTCGCGGCGCCGTGGATGCTCTCGCGCCCGGTCACATGGCTGCTGGCCCTGACCAGCGGCGCCGCGGTGGGCGCCGCCTACCCGGCAGCCCTGGCGCTCGGACGCCCTGCCACGGCGGACGACGACGCTGCGGGCGGCGCCCGTGGAGGATACGTGCTCGCGGCGGACCTGGCGGGCGCGGCGGCAGGCTCGATCCTGGGCGGCGGGGTCTTCATCCCGGTTCTCGGGCTGAAGGGCGTGGCGCTGGCCGCCCTGGTGCTCGGCCTGGTGGCTGCCCTCACGGCGGTGACGGCCAGACGCTGACGCGCCCGGCCTCCGGCGTCGCCCGGTCCGGGATTCCTTCCGAAAATCCCCAGATTGGCCGAACTTCTCCCTCCCGTCCCCGTTTAAGGCTGTGGCGATGCAGAGGAGGCAGCATGACGGATGCGTCAGAAACGGCCCGGAAGAGATCGAGAAGCCCCCTCAGGGTGGATTGCGGCCTCCGGGCCCGCGACGAAAGGAGGTACGGCCATGTACTGTGAAGAGGCCGAACGCATGCTGGATGCGTATCTGGCGGGCGCGCTGAACGAGGGTTCACGCGCCGAGCTGAGCGCGCATCTGGCCGTATGCAGGCCCTGCTCGGCCAAGCTCCGCGAGGCGGAGGATCTCCTGGCCGAGACTGGCTCCGCTCTCAAGTGGGCGGTCCCGGCGGCCGGGCTCGAGGCGCGCGTGAGGGAGGGCGTCGTGGCGGCGACGGCGGTGCGTCCCGAGAAGACGTGGGGCGACGTATGCCGCGAGCAGTTCGACCGCGCGCCGTGGTGGATGATCTCGGCGACGGTGCACGCCGCGATACTCATGCTCATGACGATCATCACCGTCGCCACCGGGCCGAAGGCGGTCGACGCGGTGGTGATCACGGGGCAGCTGGTGCCGAAGAAGCATGTCGAGCCCGAACGCGACCGCATCCGCAAGATATTCGAGAACCCCAAGTTCGTCCCGGGCAAGGAGATCGTCGACAACCCCATCTTCGCCCACCAGGACGTCGAGATCAGCGAGAACCCGGTGACGGATAACAACATGGACCAGGACTCCGCCCGCGGTCACGAGGACGCCATCAGCGACATCCCCTGCGGCGGCACCGGGGTCGTCGGCAACCTCGGCGTCGTGGGCGGAAACGCCGGATGCTTCGGCTACCGCTCCGGCGGCGGACGCCGCGAGGCCATCAGAAGAGGCGGCGGCACTATCGAAGGCGAGTCAGCGGTGAACGCCGCCCTCGAATGGCTCGCCCGTCACCAGGAGCCCACCGGCAACTGGGACACCGTGAAATACGGCGCCCGCGACTGCGCCGACACCGGCATCACCGGCCTCGCCGTGCTCGCCTTCCTCGGCGCCGGCCACACCGAGGCCGCCGGCAAGTTCAAGCTGAACGTCCGCAAGGGCGTCAAGTGGCTGATCGACGTCCAGAAGAAGCAGGGCCGGGGCTGCATCTGGCAGGGCCGCGCCGCAGAACCCGCCGGCTACGGGCCCGGGTATCACCACGCGATCGCCGGCCTGGCCCTCGCCGAGGCATACGGCATGGCCCGCAACCCGCTGGTCGGCAAGGCCGCGCAGGATGCCATCGACTACTCCATCGAGCGCCACCAGAAGGAGTACTCCGGCTGGCGCTACGGCCCGAGGACCGAGCCCGACACCTCGGTGACCGGCTGGTTCATCATGCAGCTGAAGTCGGCCCGCGTCGCCCAGCTGAAGGTGGACGGCAAGGGCTTCGCCGGTGCGCAGGCGTGGCTCGACAAGGTCGAGGAGAAGGCCGAGTACAAGGGCTACAGGGGCGGGCGCTTCAGCTACCAGCCGGGGCGCAATCCCGCCCGCACCATGACAGCCGCCGGCATGCTCGGCAGGCTTTTCATGGGCACCAAGCCCGACATGCTCCGCGGCGGCGGCGAGATGCTCCTCGAGAACCTGCCCGACTGGCGACGGAAGGACTTCTACTACTGGTACTACGGGACCCTGGACATGTTCCAGATGGGCGGGGACTACTGGAAGGCGTGGAACCCGGCCATGCGCGACATGCTCATCCGCGAGCAGCGCCGCGGCGGCGACGACGACGGATCGTGGGACCCGAGCGACTCGGCGAGCTCCGACTACAAGTGCCGCGTGATGTCGACGGCGCTGGGGGCGCTGTGCCTCGAGGTCTACTACCGCTACCTGCCGATGTACCGCAGGTAGCCACGGGCCATGCCTTCGCACCACAGGCGCCGCCTCCAGGCGGCGCCTTCTCTTTGGCGGCATCCCGGAAAACGCCTTGTGCATTCCGCCGGCCGGCCATATAGAATTGGCCGCGAAGCACCGGCACTGCGGGAGGCCGCACCATGGAAAAGATATCGACCGCGGAGAGAGACCTCCTGCGCGAGCTCGCCCGCCGCGTCGCCGGGATCGCGGCGAAGCCCGTCATGGAGGAGCGGCGCGGGCTCTGGCGGCGACACAACGCGCTGAGGCCCTGCCGGCCCATGATACTCATCTTCCCCGAGGGCGGCTGGGGCGAGCTTCTGCCGGATTCGGCCCTCGAGTGCGAGTCCGAGGCCGCCCGCTGGCCAGAGCGCGCGCTCAGGACGCGCATCTACTACGACGAGCACTTCGACGACGACACCGTCATCACGGGCGATTGGGTGATCCACAAGGCCGTTGGCTCCACCGGCTGGGGCCTTGCGGCGAAGCAGCACGAGGCGACCGAGGACCGCGGGGCCTGGCGGTTCAACCCCGTCATCACGGGGCCCGAGGACCTGAAGAAGCTCCGCATGCCCGACGTCGCCCACGACGAGAAGAAGACCGAGGAGAGGCTGGCCTTCGCGCAGGAGCTCTTCGGCGACATACTCGACGTGCGCCTGAAGGGCGTCGACCACATCTCGTATCACCTGATGGCGCAGTACACGAAGCTCCGCGGTCTCACCGAGACGATGCTCGACATGTACGAGAACCCGGGGATGCTCCACGACGCGATGGCCTTCCTCACAGAGGGGCACGAGCGCGTGCTCGCGCAGTACGTCGAGCTGAACGTGCTGGACGTCAACAACGACAACACGTACCACTCGTCGGGCGGCAACGGCTGGACGGACGAGCTCCCGCCCCCGGACTTCGATCCCGGGCGCGTCCGGCCGTGCGACATGTGGGGGGCGGCCGAGGCGCAGGAGCTCGCGCAGGTCGGCCCCGAGCAGCACGAGGAGTTCTCGCTCGCCTACGAGAGGCGGCTGCTTGCGCCCTTCGGGCTGACCGGCTACGGATGCTGCGAGGACCTCACGCGCAAGCTCGACTACGTCAAGCGCATACCCGGCATCCGGCGGATATCGATGTCGCCGTGGATCGACATCCCGGCCTGCGCCGAGCAGCTCGGGCCCGATTACATCTTCTCGTGGAAGCCGCACCCGGGGCACCTCGTTGGCGAGTTCGACGACGACAAGGTCCGCGGCTACATCCGCGACTGCCTGGAGGTGACCCTCAAGGCCGGCTGCGTCGTCGAGATGGTCCTCAAGGACACCCACACCTGCGAGCATCACCCCGAGCGCTTCGACCGCTGGACGCGCATCGCGCGCGAGGAGGTCGAGCGCGCCGCGGGCACGCTCGTCTGACCGGAAGGGAGTCATCATGAAGCTCTACATCGTCACCGATCTCGAGGGCTGCTCCGGAGTGGTGCGCGAGAGCCAGCTCCACGGCGGCGCGCCGGCCGTCGTCCGGGCCAACCGGATACTCGCCGCCGAGACCAACGCCGCGGTCGGGGCCGCCTGCTCGGCGGGCGCGGACGAGATTCTCGTCGCCCACGGCCACACCTCGCCCGACGAGCTCGAGCTCGACCTCTACGACGAGCGGCCGAAGTACGTGCTGGGCGTCGACGTCGCGGGCACGCTCGACGGCTCGTTTGCGGCGCTCGGGTTCGTCGGCCAGCACGCGCTCTCGTCGTCGGGCGGGGTGCTCGAGCACACCTACGACATGAGGAACTACCACCGGATAACGCTCAACGGCCGCATGGTGGGCGAGATCGGCTTCATCGCCGCGGTGGCGGGCGACTGCGGCGTGCCGGTCGCCTTCCTCTCGGGGGA
>Ga0272441_10005294_pt1 | contig 22585 bp, 13 predicted proteins | sample SSMProp6N_FD_193582 | JGI IMG/M metagenome (GOLD analysis project Ga0272441, IMG submission 193582) | Marine sediment archaeal communities from Little Sippewissett salt marsh, Falmouth, MA, United States - SSM-Prop-6N | ecosystem: Environmental > Aquatic > Marine > Wetlands > Sediment ... | reverse complement strand
TGATGCAATAGTGGTGATGCTTGCTGATGAATATTACCTTAGTGGCAAGGTGGACTGGGTTGATGATGAATTCCTTGAAGAGCTCAGGAAGGATGTGGCCATGATAAGACCCGGACTTATTGGCCGCAAGGCAGTGGATATAACGATGGAAACATACTCAGGTGAATGGAGGTCATTATATGATATAAAGTCGGAATTTACTATACTTTATTTCTGGGAACCTAACTGTGGTCATTGCAAGACTGTGACACCTGAATTGAAGGATTATTATTTAAAAAACAGGGATAAGGGAATTGAGGTATTCGCGGTTTGCACACAGGATAATAAGCAAGAGTGGGAAAAATACATAGTTGATAATGGTCTTGAATGGATCAATGGCTGGGATCCTTCAAGGAGCACCGGATATGATTTCTACTATAATGTGAGGGCAACACCCCTGATATATATACTCAACAGGGATAAGGAAATTATCGCAAAAAAGCTCCCGGTATCCAATCTTGAAAATTTTATCAACCAGTACAGAAGAAGTAATTACCGGTGATCACTCAGTAAGGATCTCTTTCATATACAGAATAAGACTGTAAATATCGCTGAATTCCTTTTTAGCAACTGAACTCTCGTATACCCATTTATTAACGCCTTTATCAGACACTATTGTAATGGAAGGGCTGACAGCTCCTTTTCTTGATCTTATGCCCAGCCTGTTTAATGCCCTTTCGGTCCAGTATTTAAAAATATCACTGCCCTCCAGGCGTATTGTCATCTTTGTTTTCACAGGATAGGTAAATATTCCCTCATCGGGGACAAAGAGAAGATCAGAGCCTTCAAACAATATGTCGAATCGTCCGGTCAAGGCCATATCTTCAGGTGATCCTTCACTTATAGTATCCATAGCAGCCAGCCAGACTTTATCTGCTTCTCTTATGGCTATATCTATATCATGTGTTGAAAAAACAACAGACTTTTCTTTTTCTACAGACAGTTTTCTCAATAATTTAACCAGCTCATACCTGTTAGGAAGATCCAGGAACGCGGTAGGCTCATCCAGCAGTATCAGTTCTGTATCCTGCGCCAGTGCCCTGGCAATCATCGCCCTCTGTCGTTCACCATCTGACAACTCACCAATATTACTGGCTGTATGTCCTGTGAGACCCACACTGTCAATTGAACTCTCAATTATTTCTCTATCATGTCCGGTAAGCCTGCCTAACCAGTTAGTATGCGGAAAGCGGCCAAGGGCAACAAGTTCAAAGACTGACATATTAAACACTCCTGATAAGCCTGTAAAAACAAAACTTATTTTTCTGGCCAGCTCATTTCGTGAATATTCTTCCAGTTTTCTGCCCCAGAGAATAATTTCGCCCATCGCCGCGCGCTGCAGACCTGAAATAGTCCTCAAAAGGGTGCTTTTACCAATACCGTTGGCTCCGACCAGCGCAACCATCTCTCCTTTCAATATCGAAAGCTTAAGCCCTCTTATTAATATTTTCTCATTTTTGTCACCCGGATTGTATCCTATGGCAAGCGAGTCCAGTATTAATATATTATCCTTTTCCACCATTACGACATCCTGATAAATTTATTACGCCTGACTATAATCCAAATCAGCACCGGTATGCCAATCAGGGCTGTTACTGAATTAACGGGCAATATACGACCTGAACCCGGTAACTGGCTTAAGATATCACTAGCCAGCAAAGCTATGCTGCCCAGCATTATAGTACCGGGTATAAGATAGTTGTGTGATGATGTCGAGAAAATCAGCCTGGTGATATGTGGAACTGCTATACCTATAAATGCCAGGGGACCGCAGAAAGCTGTCACACTGCCTGCAAGAATGCTTGTGCTGATAAAGATCATAATCCTTGACATTCTGACCTTAAGGCCCATGCTCCTGGCATGTTCCTCTCCCAGCAACAGGGCATTTAACATTTTGGTGCTCATTACGCTTATTACCAGGCCTGCCATAACAGATATGATCAGTACCTGTAATTGTTTCCATGACAGGTTTCCCAGGCTGCCCATTGTCCAGATAACGAAGGATTTCAGCATTGATTCGTTACTGAAATACTGCATAATACTTACGATGGCCGAAACAGCACTGGCAAACATTATTCCCAGTATAAGCACAGTCATGATATCCCTTACCCTTATTGCCACAATCATGATAAGGATAAGTACAATACCCGATCCCAGCCATGCAGCAAGGACTATTGCCCAGCTATTCAGGGCAATTGATATACCTGTAGATATTGCAGATGACAGCCCCAGGATAAGAATAGCCACACCCAGGCTTGCACCCGAGCTAATACCCAGCACATATGGTCCAGCAAGCGGATTCCTGAATACTGTTTGCATCTGTAATCCGCTAACTGACAAAGCCATGCCCGCCAGAAGGGCTGTCAGGGCTCTCGGCAATCTGAAGTCATAAATAATAGCATTATTTTCGGGCAGGCCCTTTCCGGACAGTGCCATGAGCAAATCAGAAAGGTTTAGGCTAACTGATCCCGTTAAGATATCAATTATGAAAAGTGACAGCATCAAAATACCGAGAAATATGAAGATATACCCTCTCGGTAAAGCTGCACCCTGATCATTAATATGCTCGCTCTTATTTTCTCTCATCCCGGTATTAAGGCGTATCCTTTAGTTTGGTATAATAGATTAATTCGTGACCGGGAAACAAATCAGGATTAATAATGCTTGCGATATCCTTTAGAATCAGATGTGGATTAACAGTTCCTGATTCCCAGTAGTCATTTCCTCCATACTTATTCAAACGATTATTATTGTTATATACTGAGCTCTGAGTAATCACCGGCAGGTTTGCCAGTCGGTGATCAACAAGCTCAATATCTCTTATTGAGGCTGCAATGCCTGTATTTAGCCATATATCGGCAGCGGCAGCCATGCTAACCACCGCTTCAAGGCTCATTGGAATTGAAGTGTTTGATTTCGTTTCAGACCACAGGTATTCACCCCCGGCATCATGGATCAGCTTTGAGATATACGAATTGCCGGGTGATATAAACCATTTATCCTTGAATGGCAATCCCAGCATCACCCCGGGCCTGTCAGCTGAATAAGAATCTATTTTCTTTTGAATAAGGTTATATTCGGCACTCACAGTATCAAATACTTCAGCTGCCATATCACTACGACCCAGCAACTCACCATAAACCTTTATCCATTCAGTTCTTGCAAGGGGATGTTCTTCAAGGTAATCAGCTATGTAGATCACGCTAATACCCTTTTCGCTTAGCCTGTTAAACGCAGGTACTGACTCACTACCAACACCATATACAAAGATAATATCCGGGTCAATACTGTATATCAATTCAGTATCATACCCGATCTCATAACCAATATCATAAATATCACCATTATCAATTCTTTCACGCAAATCCAGGTTATAGACATAATCGGAACCTGAGACTCCGACTACCATGTCAACAGCATCGAGGGCTTCGAGCATGGCGATATGTGTTGTTGAAGTACATACAATTCTTTCAACAGGGAGCATAATAATACTTGACTTATCTATTCCTGCAGGCAGTGCAGTGCTATCGTGGCATACATAATAATCAAAATGCCTGCCTTCTGCGCCCTGCCAAGGATCGTAGACGCTTATCCTGCTATATCCATCAAAGGGTGTAATACTGAAACGACCGGAGTATTTATTATTTATGATCCCGTTATTATTCTCCCGTACCCGCTTCGAGTTGCATCCTGTAAAGAACAGAAATAGTATTAATACGCAGGCTTTAAAATACCACATAAGTTAATTCTTAATCAGTTTTTTAACGCTGTAACTGCTCGCGTTGTCAAGTACAAGAAAATATACACCGGCAGGAAGGCAACTGACATCTATCTCATGGACAGATCCATTGAAGGTATTGCGAAGATTTCCTTGTAAAAAGCTTATACCTGAATAATTGATCACTGAGTATCTTATACCGGTTGAATTACTATCAAGAATCTTCAGATATAGAATGTTTGACAATGGATTAGGATATATGCTGGCAAGTGCGGCATTAAAAGGGATATTATCATCTATGTTTACGAGAAGGCTATCAGTTGTAACAATACTTAAGCAGAGACTCAGAGGATCAGCCATGAAAGGATGCTCGTAAAAGGGACGCCAGCTTAACTGATCTTTAAAAAATGCTGTATTCTGAGAAAGGCTGACCGGAGAGCTGTGAAAAACAGCAAGTTGCTGCTGTTCGACGGAAGCCTGCTCACTGTACCAGAGCTGCCATACAACAAAAAACTCCTCCGGCAGAGGTACCGGGGCATAAAAGTCGAAAACAAGATTTATTGAATCTCTGGCTTCTCTCATATACAATGAGCGTCGTGCAAGCACTGATTCAGGCTCATCCAGGTCTGACATAATATAAACACTTATACTATCAGTGCTGTTGATAAATCTGGTATCACCAATCTCCATTATTACCTCGGTCAGCTGTTTTCCGGATTCAACAGTATATTTTTCGGCGTACATTATAATACTGTCACTGTTAAAGCCTGTTGTATAACCTGTAGCCGGCAGATCATATTCTGTAATAAACCTTTCGCTGGTACCGCAATTATTGACAGTATCGAAATCAGATTTAATTTCTTCATAGGGATCACGGCCATCAAGGAAACGAGCTCCGGTATTCGCAGGATCGAACCATGGTTCAAGACTGTTGTATATCCCGGAATTCAGATCATATGCAATATCGATTCGTCCGAAATAATCATTCACACTGTTTCCGCATACTGCCTCCCCGCCGGTAAGGTATCCCACAGCCCTGTGGTATTGATCAAACAATGGTGAACCTGATGACCCTCCCTCTGTTGTTCCCTCATCCCATTGGAGGACCTTCCAGAATCCGTCTTCATAAAGATTCTGGAAAGTGGCAATAACCGGTGGGTTATTGTCTGTGCTGATTTTCTTTACATCACCCGAGGGATGATGGATTGTCACGGTCTTTGCAGGAATATTAGCCCTGGCATCCCAGCCGGCCATATAAGGTTTGTAGATTAAAGGTGGGAAATCATCAAGCCTTACCAGGGTAAAGTCGGTGTCAAAATCTTCAGCCACCATCTCAGCCCCTGAAAGGCTATAGTCTACCATGCCGTCCGGACCGTCGCAGAAGGGGCTTTCGTACCTGAAAATATAGATCGAGTTTATTGCATTCTCAGGCTCTCTTATCACGTGGTTAGCTGTTAGCACCAATGGTATGTTCTCACCCCTTGTATTGTTTATGAGAAATCCACTGCCAAGCTCAGTTCCCCCGGCAATTAATCGTACAACCGAGTTCTTTTCCTTTTGCCAGTCACTACCCGACTCACAATTAATGTCTACATTGCAGGCCTGTGAATTTCCGAAGTAAATATCCTTGGAAATGGATCCTCCGGTAATACCTATAAAATCATGTGCCACCTGACCTACCTCAAGGCGTATATCCTGTGTCCGCTCACGCATATGATATTCCAGAACAATGTCATCACCGTGTACCGGCATTGTCGCCAGACCACCATGTTTTTTATTATTCCTGTGGGTGTATGGCCCTCTTACAGAAAGAAAATCTGTATCATAAATATACAACTCCTCGCCTTCTGATAATATAAACTTGCTGAAGATTAAATTCAGGGATCTTGCATTGTCTGATCTTATCTTAAGATACCATACATTGTAGCCGTTTTTACTTTTTACAATCACTCCAGAGTTTACCGGATTAAAAGTCACTTTTCTTTTAACAGCAAATGTTGATTCGCCCGGTGTTTGATAAAACGCATTTTCAAGACTGTCAATAATGCTCTCATCAAACAATATTACTTCAGGCTGAAGGTGGGTAAGAACTGACCGGTCAGCATCGGGTTCTCCCTCCTTATAAACTATCTGGGAGAATCCGCTGAACGATATTGAACAGATTAGACTGACGAATATCCATTTTACTGCCAGGGTCAATATTTTACCTTTTCTTCTCAACACTTTTACCGGTCTTATATATAGAATTGCATAATCATTATGGCAAATTTTCTATCACTTATTATTCATGGTAAAAACCAGCTCTCCGCCGGACATGATTTCATCATAATTGATGTAATTACGGTCAATGTTTTCCCCATTAAGGCTGACATTGTCAATATACAGATTCCGCGGGCTGTTATTCACCACTCTTATAACAAATTCTTTACCGCCGGGCAGACTTATGACTGCCTTATCCAGTAATGGACTACCGAAAATAAATGCTCCGTCGGCAGGGTTGAATGGATAAAACCCCATGGCTGACAAGACATACCATGCGGACATCTGACCGCAGTCCTCGTTGCCACATAAACCATCCTTGCCGGAATGATACATCTCTGTCATTATTTTGCGTACAAGTTCGGCAGTGCGGTCTGGTTTGCCCAGATAGCTGTAGATATATGTGGTATGATGACCCGGTTCATTTCCATGAGCATATGCGCCAATAAGACCTGAGATATCAGATGAAGCATTTTCACCCCTTACGCCCTCCTCCAGGATAAATAATGAATCCAGTTTCCTGAACAGTTCGGGCACACCCCCCATTAATTCCGACAGTCCATACATATCATGTGGAACGAACCAGGTATATTGCCATGCATTGCCTTCGGTGTACTCATCCTGCCTGTGACTTGAATATAGAGGGTCAAAGGGTTCCTTCCAGTCGCCGTTTGATAATCTTCCTCTCATAAACCCTGTTTGGTTATCGTATATGTTCTGGTAATACTTCGATCGCCGCATAAAGTACCTGTGGTCCTCTTCCTTGCCAAGCAATAATGCCATCTGAGCTATACACCAATCATCATAACAGTATTCAAGTGTTTTTGAAACCGACTCATTTTCAAGGTCTGCCGGTATGAAATTATATCTTCTGTATAAGTCAAGACCTTCAAAATCCAGACCTGCAGAATGTTTGGCAGCTTCATATGCAAGCTCATAGTCAAAACCTTCAAGTCCCTTCAGCATAGCATCAGCTATTACAGGAACAGCATGATATCCTATCATTGTATTCGTTTCATTGGCCATAAGTGACCAAACCGGAAGCTTGCCCTGTTCAAGATATATATTAAGCATGGAATTAATCATATCCACTGTACGCTCGGGCTGCAAAACCGTAAATAAAGGGTGTGCTGCACGGAAAGTATCCCAAAGTGAAAACACTGTATAGTTGGTAAATGAATCAGACTGGTGTACTGCCCCGTCGGCACCCCTGTATCGACCATCATGATCAGAATACAGATTCGGAGCTATCATACTATGATAAAGTGCAGTATAGAAGACTGTCATTATTTCGGGATCGGAAGAATAAGCACGGACCAGAGACAAGTGCTTATTCCATTCTGACAGGGCGTCCTGTCTTATGGCATCAAAATCCCAGCCTGATATTTCAGATATAAGGTTTTGTTCTGCTCCTTTCTCATCGACGGCAGATATTCCTGTTTTAACAAGTATCTCTTCGCCTTTTTCTACTTCAAAGGTTAATATCATGCCTGCTTTTTCACCCTCAGCATAGTTTTGATTAATAAACCTACCATCAAGGACAGCTGTTACCTGCACCGGATCCTTCGAAAACTGACTTGCAAAATACTGGTACTGTTTCTTCGCCCAACCGGTTGATATTCTTTTACCTTTCAATATCTTTCCATCAAATTGAATAGAACAATCTACCGGTTTATCCCAGTTGATTGCAAATCCAAGATCTACAAGCACATGGATTAACCCATCACGTTCAGCGGTATATTTCTGGAATCCCGCTCTCCTGGTTGCCGTAAGACTGACAGTGACCCCGTTATCCAGTTTCACCGAATAATATCCTGGCTCCGCTGTTTCATTATCATGACTGAACCTGGATCTGTTTTCATATGCTGTTGATGAACTTTCCCCCGTATATCCTTCCCTGAATCTATCCATTGAAGGCAGGAATACAATATCAGCCAGGTCACCTATACCGGTTCCTGAGAGATGTGTATGTCCAAATCCAGCAATTAGTGAATCAGAATAATGATAACCCGAACACCAGTCCCAGCCACTGGTGCCGTTATCCGGACTCAGCTGAACCATTCCAAAGGGCATGGTGGCTCCGGGAAATACATGGCCATGATAGTCAGTTCCAATAAAAGGATCTACATATTCAACGGGCTCTTTTATTTGCTCAGTACTACTTTGCTGATCGACACATGAACTAAGAAAAACAGACATGGTCACCACTAAAAGCGTATACGTTTTGTTCATTTTATTTGCTGTTTAAGATACTTCTAAGGATTTGCTCACCTATACCTATACGATAACCATCCGACATATAGTAAATATCTCCACCAGAATCAGAATAAATAACTACCGGCCATTGCAATTTGTCAAATTGTTCACCATATAGAGATATGAGGATATCTAAATTGTGGTCAAAACCGAAGACAGTTTGTTCCGGCAAACCATTAAATTCGTCCGGATTATATGATGCACTTGTTGAAGCCGGATCGGATAATACGACAATACCACATCCCAATTCTTCCATCTCCTTTTTTACATGTGGAAGGTCATTCATTATATGCTTACTGGGTTCCTTATCATGCTCGATCCAGACTATTACGAGTCCGTTTTCCGAAGTCTCGCTCAGTGTTTTCTTATTATCGCCGGATACATATTTCAGGTCAAGTGATAAAGAACCAAGTATAACCGGGGGTTTCTCATCTTTACGAAGGTCAATAATAACGGATCTTTCTTCATTTCCCCTCATATTGAAGAAACTGACTGAACTAAGTACTTTGGAATCGTTTGTACGATTACCTGTAACGATCATATAATAACCTTCAGGAATTACAAGATCTTCACTGAATGAAGTAATCTTCCTGTTATAATCATAATTTATAGTGCCGTACCTGCCATTATCAAACCTTGCAATTGTAAAATGCCTGTAATACTCTGGTACAGGATTTCCTCCGGTATGGGATAATGAAAGCGAGGCATCAGACGGTCTTTCAGCGTGATGTCCCGGAAAATAAACATCTGACCAGGTACCATCATGATAAAAGCGTGGTATTTCTATTCCTTCTTTCAAACCGGCCGGGATTGATAAGGAGCGACAAATTGCGACAAAAAGGATATTTCTGGAAAGGATATCGGCATAAGTTGTTTTCAGCACCCCTTCAGGGCTTACCGGTACATGATAATAGTTTTCGGCCTCTGTGAGAGTAATATTCCCGGCGATCCATTCTGCTATAGAATATGGATCTTCCTTAAATTCAGCAACTTTTTCATTGTCAAAATACCTCAGTATGTATGAGCGCCAGGGTGTAATTATCTCATTAGAGATTCTTGGGTTTAGAACATATTCATTATAAATCTGAAGTGGAATGTTAATATTTTGATGCTGATCTAAGCACAAGAGATGATCATAGATAATTTCCCACCTGGTATCACGCAGGTCTTTATCAGAGACCTGTTCCAGCATTTCCACCATCCTGCCACCATAATCATCTGCTGCTTCATGAAATAAATGAGTTATTTCACCATAATTACCCATGCTCTTACCGATAATACTTTTAATTTTATCAGCATCCAGCGAATATTTACCGGCAAGCTCAATGGCTTCATCTTCAGTCATCCACGTATCTATATATGCCTGTCTTATACTGTCCTCAACCCGGAGCCTCCTGGCATTTTCCAGTATTAGTTTCTCCGGAATTGTATCAGGAAATGGTGTATGTTTAACCGGTGGCTGCAAATCAAACTCGTAGTAATCATCAATAAGGCTGTGATCACCCAGGCTGATAATTAATGTATCTGTTTCTGCAACATTTATCTTTTGAAAGCCAAATTTATCTCCTTTATATCCCCATACAATCAAGTCTCCCAGCCCTGTTTGGAAACTACAATAACCATCGGCACCGGTGTATATTTCAGTCAATGGATAAAATTCGGCATAGTTGTAGAGTTGAGGTTCAACTGTAGCATACTCGACAGGATCGCCATTATGATCAATAACCTTAATTAATAGGGTTTTTGTCCTGGCATACTTTGCCAATGCATTAACCTCTGCATAGTTATCGGTCATTTTAACCAGGTTTTCATTCCCCCGGTAATTACCAAATGCTTTTGTATGTGTTAGCATAGCTCTCCGTGCAGGCTCGGTAAACCACCCACGGTCAAGCACAGGCTCAGGCTCGCATGCCCCAAGGTACTTCCATTTGCCATCAACCCACACTTCAACCCATGCATGATTATCATCAGAATGAGCCCACCTGGGGGTATATATCTGTCGGGCCGGGATACCAGCTGTACGCAAGGCAGCAACAGTGAATGTAGACTCCTCACCACACCTGCCTCTGGCTGAAAGTATAGTAGACATTGGTGCCGAAGTCCTTATATCTGCCGGTTGATATGATACCTTCTCATGGCACCAGTGGTTTATCTCAAGGCTGGCTTCAGTAATGTTATCAAAACTATTTATGCGTGAATGGATCTCGTCATAATAGGCAATTCTGAACGAATCAAGATTTTCATTATTAACCCGAACAGGTAAAACGTAATGCAGAAATATTTCTTCCGGTATCTTATTACCCCATCTCGTCTCTCTGATTGCCCGCAGCGAAAGCTTCACATTATCAAGAAAGAAACTGCCTGAATAATCAGCAATGTCACTTAGAGGCATATAGGCTAACAGGAACTTCAGAGCCTCTTTTTCCTTGCGGGTAATATCCTGATCGACAACAGAGAACAATTCTTTTTCCCTGCCGGTATATAGTTCCCTTCGCTCGGTGAATTTCCTGTTTACTTCCAGCAGGTAGTCTGCATCCTTAATCAGCATACTATCATCGCAGGAAGCAGCAAAAAATAATATCAAAACTATATATATACAAGTCCTTTTCCCCATATGACTGTCTATTATTTAAACAACTGATCCGCATGATCTCTCAATTATCAACTCCGGGCTTACCTTTACAGATCTTTTATATTTTCCCCGACCATTATTCTTTATCTCTGACCATAGCATCTGTGATGCCTTTATTGCCAGGGATGAATACTTTCGGTTTACTCTTGTCACCGGTGGATCCATCAAACCAAGGCCAATACCATTGTCCATCGAAATGATAGCAATATCATGCGGCACCCGTATATTCTTGACTTTGAAGAAAGCCAGCAATGGATATACGAGCTCTGAATGTTTAACCACTAATAGCTGAGTCGACTCGGGCGGCCTGAGTGCTTTTATCACCTCATTCTTATCGTCATCGTTAAGTAGCAAACCTGTTTCTATTGAACACTTTTCAATTTTTATTGTAGGGTTTGAATGTTTAATGATTTCAACCAGCAAACCTGTTTGAAGCATACAACTGGTACAATTCCTCTGTTCAATAATTGTTATATTATTATACCCGAGAGTAGAAATATGTGCTCCTACGAGCTTACAGGCCACCTCATAATCACTATGTATTTCGTTTATCCTGTGCTTTGTTATCTTTTTTTCAAGTACAATGAAAGGATAATGAGCCTCCTTCAGTTTACGTATCAGTATATCATCGGCAGCATCATCAAAAAGGATCAGGCCTATATACATTTTTTTCAGGTCCTTAATTATCGAAATGAATCGTTGTTGATTCTCGTTTCGTGATATAATACTGAAGGTCAAACCTATACCGGCAAAAGATTTATTCAGGGAAGAACTTATTTCAAAAAGAAACTGCCTATTAAGATCGGGAACAATCATACCTACCACACCACCTGTATGCGCAGGAATTGTCTCATTTTTCCTGGGTATATCCTCGAAATACCCCATCTGGCGTGCGATATAAAGTACTTTCTCCTGGGTGTCAGGCTTTATTCCATGCAAAGAGGCTTTATTGTTAAGCACCATGGATACAAGTGTGTTTGAAAAGCCACTGGTCTCCGCGATATCTTTTATTTTTACTCTTTTACGCATTTCGACAATGAATTATCCAAGGATTTTATTCTGCATGTTATTGGCCCTTATCTTATTTTCATTTTACTTTCTTTTTGGTGGCTGCACCCCTCTTTGTTTGGCAGCTGCCTCCAATCGTTGCTGGAATTTAGATTTCTTTGGTGGCTTCTTCTTATTCTCATCCAGCTTTCTTAGCACTGCATCTTCATCAATATACCTTTTAGAAATCAAATTCTGCCCAAATGTAATAAGGTTGGCAAGGAAATAGTAATAGGTAAGACCGGATGAAAAGTTATTCAGTATCAGCATAAACATAACAGGCATAATGTATGTCATCATCTTCATGCCTGGCATTTGTTCCTGGCCGGTTGTTGACGGACTGTTAATCCGCATGGTTATGATGGTTGATGCAGTCATCAGCAGAGTAAAGAGGCTTATATGGTCTCCATACATTGGAATATTAAAAGGCAGGTCAAGAATTGAATCATATGTAGATAGATCTTTAGCCCAGAGAAATGATTCCTGCCTTAGCTCTATTGATGTTGGAAAGAATCTGAACATAGCAAATAGTATAGGCATCTGAAGAGCCATTGGCAGGCATCCTCCAAGCGGACTGACCCCTGCTTTCTTGTAAAGGTCCATGGTAGCCTGCTGCTTTTTCATGGCATCTTCCTTCTTGGGATACTTTTTGTTTATTTCATCAACCCTTGGCTTAAGAACCTTCATTTTTGCCTGCGACTGGTAAGATTTAAATGTAAGAGGGAAGAGCACCAGTTTAATAATCAGGGTCAGGATCAGTATAATAATGCCATAGTTGCCGATAAATTTATTCAACCAGTTAAATATCTGTACTATAACATACTTATTGATAAACTTGATGATATTCTTTCCCATCATCACCAGTTCTTCAAGCGCCATTCCATAATCCTTCAGTGTTTTATAATGGTTGGGTCCGAAATATAATTTCAGATTATAATCATCATTCTCCCTGGGTTCGTAAGGAAGGCTGAGTTCTGTTGTGCAGAGCCTGAGATACTTGCTATCCTCAGGCATATTGGAATATGAGACGTAGCCATTCAGAAAATAGCCTTCAGATATCAGTACCGAAGAAAAGAACTGATCCTTAAAAGCCACCCATTTCAGTGGTGTTGTTATATCATTTTCCTCAAAATCTTTCTGTGACCGTGTCCTGAAACCGTCTACATTGTCCTGGTAATGTTTAAATTGTAAATTAGACCAGTTATTCTCATTTTGCCTTCCCTTTTCCTGTTGCGGCATATATGATTTCCAGTCAAAGGTTAGTGAGTTAATATTGGATGCCACTATCTCCGATAATCCAACAAAATTGACATCAAAATCAACCATATACTCACCCGGCTTCAATGAATAGATATATTCAATATACTTTTCTTCTGAAACCTCCAGCCGCATAATAATACTTTCTCCGGACGTACTGCCCTCATCTGGCAGCTTAGCATTTACCTTTTTGAAATAAAGATTATTTGTTTCAATCCTCTTGTTATCGCCTGTGAAAAATTTAAATCCAAAAACAGTGGAATCACCATCAAAGAGAATCAGGGGGCGCTGATCATGAGTTTTATACTCTTTCAGCAATGCAGAATAGATTCTGCCGCCTTTAGAAGAGAGAGTCAGCTTAAGCAGATCATTTTCCAGGGTATAGAATTCCTGATCACCTGTATAAGAATCAGCGAAAGCTCCGGTTGGTACGGCAACCTGCTCCTGCTTGGCTGTTTGGGCTTCTCCTGCCTGTTGCACCGGCTGTGTTGTGACAACAGCTTCCTGTTGAGCAGTATCCCTCTGTGTCAGTGTGTCGGGTTGTATAATCCTGTTGATCTCGTTTATACGATTTACTGCTTCGGGTGTTCCCGGCTTATACTCAAGTGCTTTGAGGTATTGAAGCTTTGCTGCCTCATAATTACCTGCCTCGTATAACGAATCGGCAACACTTGCAGCTGATTCATATGAATTCTTCAGTCTGTTACTGTTATACATACTGAAACCTATAAAAACCACGAATATAAGTACCAGACCTATTATTGTATTCTTGTCCATTTAATCATTGTCTAATTTAATACTATGCTTCCTTTTCAATCACTTTTTTCTTCTTACAGCAGGCTTTAATAAACTCAACGAATAAGGGATGAGGATTTACCACTGTGCTGCTGTATTCAGGATGGAACTGAACACCCACAAACCATTTATGCCCGGGTATTTCAACTATCTCCACGAGATCCGATTCAGGGTTAATGCCCGTTGAGATCATTCCTGCAGCTGCAAAATCCTCCATATATTTATTATTAAACTCATATCTATGCCTGTGTCGTTCAATTATTTCTGTTTTATCATATGCACTATATACCCTGGAATCCTTATTTATTCTGCATTTATATCCTCCCAGCCTCATTGTTCCACCTTTATAAGTAATACTCTTCTGTTCTTCCATAAGATCGATAACAGGATATTTTGTTTTAGGGTTCATCTCTGTTGAATCTGCCTTTTCGAAATTAAGCACATTTCTGGCGAACTCTATTACTGCGCACTGCATGCCAAGACAAATGCCAAAGAATGGTATATTATTTTCGCGCGCATATTTAACGGCAGTTATTTTGCCTTCGATACCCCTGGGGCCAAAACCCGGTGCCACGATAATACCATCGAGATGTTCTAATTGAGCAGATACATTTTCGGGTATGACCTCCTCGGAATGTATCAGTTCAAGATCAACTTTGCATTCGTTGGCTGCTCCTCCGTGAGCGAATGATTCAGATATCGACTTATATGCATCGGGCAGTTCCACATATTTACCTACCAGTCCGATATTGACTTTCTGTTTCGGGTTTGATTGCTTGCTGAGAAAATCACGCCATACAACAAGTGGAGGTTCCTGCTTCAGATCAAGCTTGAGTCTGTTAAGTACGGTCTTATCCAGTCCTTCCTCCAGCATCTTGATCGGGACTTCATATATTGATGTAACATCAACTGACTGCACTACTGACTGTTTGTCAACATTACAAAAAAGGGCCACTTTTTCTTTCACATCCTCGGTCAATTCCATTTCAGTTCGCAGAACCAGCACATCCGGTTGCACACCTGCTTCCTGCAGGGTTTTAACCGAATGCTGGGTAGGTTTAGTCTTATGCTCACCCGTCGCATTTAGAAATGGCACCAGGGTAAGATGTATTACCACGCAGTTATTAAAACCATGATCCCATTTCATTTGCCTTACGGCTTCTATGTATGGCAGTGATTCGATATCACCAACTGTTCCTCCGATCTCTGTAATAACAATATCATATTTTCCTTCCGTACCAACCATTTTAATACTTCGTTTAATCTCGTCGGTAATATGTGGAATTACCTGGACTGTTTTTCCAAGGTAATCACCTCTTCGCTCTTTTTCTATTACAGTCTTATATATTCTTCCGGTAGTAACATTATTTGCCTGAGTTGTATGTACATTCAGAAAACGCTCGTAATGGCCCAGGTCAAGATCTGTTTCTGCCCCGTCGATTGTTACATAGCACTCACCGTGCTCATATGGATTGAGCGTTCCGGGGTCTACGTTAATATATGGATCCAGCTTCTGGATCGTTACGTTATAACCTCTCGATTGCAGGAGTTTCGCCAATGATGATGAAATAATACCTTTACCCAGGGAAGAAGCAACCCCACCGGTTACGAATACATACTTTACCTCAGCCAAAACAAATAATTTATTTTATAATTTATTAGAATTTATTCAGTATCAAGGCCCGACTGGTCTATCAGTCTGATCTTTTCTTCAAGTACTTCAATAGTTTTCTTTGCATTGTCAATTTTAGATTGCACCTCCTGTATCATGGACTCTGCACTGCTCGACTTTGAAAAGAATCCAATATTATTTTCCCAGACGACAATATCATTCTCAAGTTGTTTAATCTTTATTAAAAACTTTTCTCTCTCACCTTTTAGTTTCCGGGTAGCCTTTGGTGTTTCCTTTATGTTTTCAAGCTTGGTCTGATACTTTAGGATCGCTTTCTCTTCTTCATCAATCTTAAGCCGGTCGAATTGTTCATTTAGAGCATTCCGGTATTCATTCGTAATTCTGTCCTTATCATTGTAAGGCACAAAACCAATTTCTGTCCACTTCTTTTGTATTTCCTTGAGTTTATCAAAAGCCTTGCTTATATCCTCACCGGGTTCAAAGTTCTTAAGTTCTTCAATAAGCTTTTCCTTCTCCTTCAGATTATCCTCGAAAGAACTGTCCAGTTCAACAAAGTGTTCCGATTTTCTTTCAAAGAAGTGATCGCAGGCTTTCCTGAACCTTTTCCATATTTTATCGGAATGTTTCCTTGGAACAGAGCCAATCTCTTTCCATTCTTTTTGCAGATTTATCAGGGCTTCCGTTGCCTCTTTCCAATCGGTACTATCCTGCCATGTCTCAGCCTGTACGCACAAATCCGTTTTCTTTTGAAGATTAACAAGCTGTTGCTCTTTGCTCTGTGCATAAAATGCTCTTTTAGCCTGGAAGAAAGTATCGCAGCCTTCCCTGAAACGCTGGTAGATTGAATTATTATGCTTTTTTGGTGCAAAACCTATGGTCCGCCATATCTTCTGAATCTCGATTACCTCCCTGGATTTGCTCTCCCAATCTTTATACCCTTTTAATTCAAGTTTATTTATCTCTTCTACCTTTTCACAAAGAGCTGTTTTGGCTTCAAGGTTCTTCTTTTGATCATCCTTCTGCTTCTCAAAATACTCGTGATGTCTTTTATTGATCTGCGATGTTGCAGCTTTGAATCTTTCCCATAATTCTGTCCTGGACTCCCTGGGAACAGGACCTATTTCACGCCATCGCTGGTGATATTCCTGCAAAACACGAAAGGCATTCACAGGATTGGGATCAAGCAATAACTCTTCAGCTTTTTCGCAAAGCTTTATCTTGCTTTCAAGGTTCTTCTTAAAATCCAGATCCCGTAATTCCTTGTTAATCTTAATATAATCATAGAAAATCTCGACATTGAGGTTATATGTTTCCCAGAGGTTTCGCAGTGATGACTGGGGCACCATGCCAATAGAGTGCCACTGTGACTGGAGGTCCCTGAATTCCTGGAAGGTTTTGTTAATGGATTCCTCACGGTTTACAAGGTCCTTTATTTGATCAATTATTTCATACTTCTTCTTCAGGTTTTCCTGCTTCTCAATCTCAAGACGTTTATTAAACTCTGTTTTCTTACCCCGGAATCTTGCAAGAAGATCCTTCATCTTAAGTTCAAGGGGATCATCTGCAGGCTGGTAATCTTCAATTTTACCGCCCTCTTCAAGAAACTTTTTCTTTTTAATTTCTAATTCAGCCTTATGCTTCTTGTAGAATATAGTCTTTATCTTGTCAACATCATCGACGATCTCATTAAGAGGCCTGTTTTCAATGAGTAGTTCCAGGGTTTCTATAAGTTCGTCCCTTGAACGACCTGTATAGTCGACTTCCGGTAATTCTTCGGGTTCTTGTTTTGGTTCAGAGTTGTCCTGGGAGGGTGGCTCGGATTGCAAATCCTCGCCATCGGGGGGTTGATCGCCATCGGGGGTTTGGGTTCCATCGGGGGACTGCTTAGTTTCGGCAGATTTTTTTTCTGCATCGAATTGTTCATTATGAACAGAATCATCCGGATTTAAATTTGTCATAATTAATCCTTTTATTTGAGCACATTTCCAGATTTATTAAATCCTTAAATCTGAGACCTATCGAGGTTACGAAAATATCGATTTATTTAGAAAAACTCAAAGAAACACGAGTTTTATGTTTACGCTCTATTTGTTAAGCACTTACACAATGCTATAAGAGTAAAGGAAGGTAATATAAAATATCAAATCTAAATTTTTCGCACTGTTAAGGGGCATTAAACTGATTGGTTAGCCCTCCTGTTCTTTTCAACCAGGTACCTGAAAGGATAGACCAGCCGCTCAATCAGCCTCATATCCTCTGTGATGATTTCAGCCCTTCCTGCCATATTCTGACTGAACTCCAGTTCTTTGCCGTAGAATGTTGATAATCCATCGGGCAGGGCAATATCAAGGACATACATACTTTCATGTGGCACAAGCGAACGAGATTCAACTACTCCATGGATCATACCATATTCAAGATAAGGGTAGCCATCAAGGCTTATATTGACATCCTGCCCTGTTTTGACCTTACCTGATCCTTCCATGGGGATCATTATACGTGCAATAATCCTGTTTTCGCCCTCAGGTACTACTGTCATAACTGTTTCTCCCTGGCTGACAGTCTGATTTTCCGACCAGAACCTGGTAAAAGTAACATTGCCGTTAATAGGGGAAACAAGAAGGTAATTTTGTATCCACCAGTCGAGTCGTGCCTTGAGCTTCATCAGCTCATCATCCAGGATGGTGATATATCTCTTTTTCTCTTCCTCGCGGGCGGCGGTAAGATCCTGAAGTTCCTGTTTTCTTGCAGCCAGATCTATTCTCCTTGAAGATGCCTCAAGCACAACCTGCAATAGTTCAATTTTCAGGGAATAGAATTTTTGCTTTGAATTCTCCAGGTCAGCATCAGGTATTATATCCTGTGTATTAAGCAGTGAATCGCGCAGGTATTTCACCTTTTCAACCTCCAGGTTTGAGTAAGTAAGTTTCTCCTTACTGCTTAGCTGGTCAATATAAACCTGTATGCTATTAATCTCTTCCCTGAGAGCTTCAATTTTTTTACCGTAATAATCGATCTCCAGATGGTTTGTATAATCGGAATAACTTTTACGAAATGCAGAATATTGTTCCTGTATCTCGCCAAGTACAGCATTATCGGGCAGCTGTCTGTCCTGGTTTTTCAGGACAGGGGGCAGGTCAAGTGTTTCCACCGTATCCAGCAGTGCACTCAGCCACTGAATACTTTCAAAAGAAGCGGTTGTTTCCATTATTCCAAGAATAGATCCCGAGCTCACTCGTTCACCGTCACTGACAAACAGCCTCTCGATATTGCCCGAAACCCTTGCCACAATATTAGCGGGTGGTTTCTCAGTGGTGATAACTGCTTCAGCCCTGACTATATATGGATATTTAATAATCCACGACAAAACCAGAAGCAATACAATAACAACACTTACTATTGAAGTACCCCATCTCACCATTGATTTTGGAGGTGTATTCATAATGTCCTCAACAGGGCGCGAATATTTTATTTCATGCGACTGCTTATTCATGTCTTATCAATTACCTAAGTCAAGCTGGTCACGTACAAGATTATAATAAATACCTTTCTTATTGATTAGCTCGTCGTGATTGCCGCTCTCAATCATCTTTCCTTTATCAATTACCACGATATTATCCGCATTTCTTACCGTACTTAACCTGTGTGCAATAACAAGGACTGTCTTACCCGAAAAGAACTCATCAAGGTTCGTAACTATCTGTTTTTCGTTGGCTGCATCCAGTGAATTGGTTGCCTCATCGAAGAAAAGGTAATCAGGGTTTTTATATACTGCACGAGCTATCAGTATTCTCTGTTTCTGTCCCTGGCTAAGACCGTGTCCGTTTTGTCCTATCCTGGTATTTATTCCCAGTGGCAGGTTATCAATAAAATCACTTATATTGGCAATTGACATTGCTCTCATAAGCTTTTCCCTGTCAATAAATTCCAATCCGGGAGCAATATTATTAGCTATTGTATCAGGAAATATATAGCCATCCTGCATGACAACTCCCACCCTGCCTCTCCATGTCCTGAGGCTAAGATTTTTGAGATTAGTGTCACCAATCAGGATATCACCATCTACGGGTTCATAAAAACCAAGTATAAGTTTCAACATTGTTGTTTTACCACTCCCGCTCGTTCCAACTATTGCTGTAATCTTCTTTTCAGGGATCACCAGGTCAATATCTTTGAGTACAAATGGCGACCTTGGACCTTCGTACTGAAAAGACAGGTTATTTACGTATATGCTTCTGTTTGCCGGCAGGTCCTTCAGTTTCATATCTTTCTCAGACTCTTCAGAGGGATTTGATTGTATTTCAGAGAGCCTGTCAAGGCTTATTCTGGCATCCTGTGCAGTCCTGAAAAAAACAACCATCTGATTAACAGGTACATTTAGCTGTCCTATAATAAACTGCACAGCGAGCATCATACCCAGCGTCATACTTCCTGACAGCACTGCTGTTGCTGCTATTATGGTAATAAGAACATTAGAGGCTTCATTTATGACACGGCCTCCAGCCAGCTGGTATTGTGATAATCCCATAGCCTTCACACGTGTTTTAAACAGTGATGCCTGGACGTTTTCCCAATCCCATCTTTTGCTTTTTTCACTCTGAGTAAGTTTAATTTCCTGCATACCGTCGATTATCTCAATCAGTTTCGCATTATGATCAGCCAGCTGCCTGAACCTGGTATGATCAAGCCTGGCGCGTCTTTTCATAAAGAACGAAACCCATGCGACATAAATCGCTGTACCCGCAATAAAAACAAACAGAATAGTCAGGTTATAAATAGCGAGCACTATTCCGAAAACAAGCAGGTTGATGAAAGAGAACAGTACATTGAGCGATGTATTGCTAAGGAAAGACTCAATTCTCTGGTTATCTTCAATCCTTTGCAGAATATCACCACTCAACTTTTTATCGAAATATGATAGTGGAAGTGCCATAAGCTTATACAGAAAACCTGAAACAATAGCAACATTGACACGAGTGCTGATATGGAGTAAAAGCCAGCCGCGAACAAACTCAACTGTCATTCGGCCGATTACCAGAGCCAGCTGTGCAAAAAGAACAAGATAGATAAATCCAAGATCCTGTGTGTTAATACCTATATCGACTATCGACTGTGTCAGGAAGGGAAATATAAGCTGGATCAGGCTACCTATCAATAAACCCAGGAACACCTGGAAGAAATATTTGCGATACATTTTCACATATCGCATCAGGAAACCGAAACCTTTTTTGTCAGACTGCGTTTCCTCCTGTTCATAAAATTCGGGGCCTGGCTGTAGGATAAGGACCAGTCCTACCTCCTGATCGTCGACACGGGTCATGGCCCAGTTCTTTTCAAACTCTTCCCTCGACAATTTAAGCAGTCCGCGAGCAGGGTCAGCAATATATACAGAGTCTTTCCTTATCTTATATACCACAACAAAATGCTTCTGTCGCCAGTGCACTATACATGGTAAGGGGGTTTCCTCAGCCAGTTTTTCGAACGGTATCCTTACACCTAAGGTTCTGAAACCTATTGATTCTGCTGCTTCTGATATACCAAGAAAAGAAACCCCTTCCCTCGTGATAAAGCTTCTTTCCCTTAATTCAGCAAGGCTGAATTTTATACCATGGAAACGCGCGACCATCTGCAGACAGGCTGGCCCGCAATCCATAGCATCTGCTTGTCTTTCAAAAGGGAATGACATATCGAACAAGAGTTAAAAGTCTGTAAATATATCCATTATTTGATTCTATTCAAATATTGAAGCTGCCTGCTTAATGACGCAAATCATTGGGCTAATTTATATGGGAAATAGTATATTTGCCTGAAAGAAGGCATTGATGTGTTAAAAAAACACTCGGATAGGAAATTGATAGAGGGAATACGAAAGGGGGACGATAAATCTGTCAATTACCTCTATAATTCATTTTTCGATACCATAAAAACCTATGTCTTAAGGAACACAGGTACGGAAGATGATGCATATGATATTTTCCAGGATGCCATGATGGTTTTATTCAAGAAAATTCAGCAAAACCACCTTGGGGAATCTACTGATGTTAAAGGATACCTGTTTGGTGTTTCAAGAAATCTATGGCATGAGCAACTGAGGAAAAACAGGAAGAATATTGATATTGATAAAGAAATTATAGAGGAATTCGATCCATCCAAATTACTTGACACTCCTCTTGAACAAATAGTGCAGAGGTCATTCCTTAAGCTCAAACCTGAATGCCGGGAGATCCTGAACATGGTCGTTGGCGGTTCAAGTTACAGAGATATCGCAGAAAAGATGAAATACAAATCAGAGGATTATGCCCGTCGCAAAAAATACCTTTGTAAGGAAGCATTGATAAAGATAATAAAAGACGATCCTGAATTCAGTGATTATTCCGATCTCGAAACGTAAATATATCGAAAAACCCGGTAGGCAATAACAAAGCATAGGACCAAAAGAAGATATCTCCTGAGAGGTATATATAACGAATCATCGTTACCCATTATTACAAGTGTGCTCCAGAAGTAGGGGTGAGATCTCATCTGATCAGACTCTGCCAGATAATCTATTCTTGCCTTGTTCAAGGCCTCACTCTTGCTATGCCCCTTCTTAAGGTTATAATAAAAATCCTTCACTATATCACTTCCTGAATCGTCATCCACCTCCCAGAGAGACATTATGACACTTGGGCTGCCTGAATAGAAGAAACCACGTGCAAGGCTTAAAACTCCCTCCCCGGATCTCAGGTAACCGCTGCCTGTATTACAGGAGCTCAAAAACAACATTTTAGCCTTAAGGGGTATATTATATACCTCGTAAGTATTCAGTAAGCCATCTTCTATTGAATCTGGTTCCATGCTAAAAACCATTTTCGAATACATGGGATCACTATCATTTAAAAGAGTGTGCATCGCAAGGTGCACAATGTCACCTTCCAAAATATTCCTTTTAAACGCGCTCTCTGTAGCT